>Ga0209614_1000081_pt1 | contig 81359 bp, 66 predicted proteins | sample BlaSprsedimmetaG_FD_185484 | JGI IMG/M metagenome (GOLD analysis project Ga0209614, IMG submission 185484) | Hot spring sediment bacterial and archeal communities from California, USA to study Microbial Dark Matter (Phase II) - Blank Spring... ... | reverse complement strand
TTTTGGTAGCCGTTTTCGCAGTCGCACCAGCTAAAGGTAACGTGGTTTTCTTGTTCAGCATCAACATGCAAAAAAAAGTTATTCAGCGGGTTATTTACTTAAAACTTTTCCTATTTTTAAAACCTGGAACCAAAACGGAACCAATGATTAAATATCCGCAAATAGTACCCGGTGCTGCAACACCCTGCGAACAACCGGCTGTAAAGGTTGATTCCGGCCAGAATTTTCACGGAAACGAAAGTTCAAATGTTACAGGAATTTTTACACTTACTGCGCACCCGCACCGAAAAATATCCTGTGAAAATATAGAAAGACGTATGAAGTTGTTTTTTCGATTACGGGCAACCAATGTAACTATTTTACTCCAATATGGAGGAATATATTCACATTTAAGTTGAAATGATAGTCGAAATATATTTACATATGAACTTACAACAACGTTACCGCCAAGTGTAAGAAAAACAAAATTTTGACAAATCAGAAAAAAGTCGTGAGGAAGGATTTATTAACTAAAAAATACGGTACAATATGTTAAAAAAAACATCGATCTACATTAAAACCCGCATACTGTTTGGATTATTTAGTTTATTGTCTATCAGTAGTTTGGCTCAATCTTTCGAACTTGGATGGGAAGGGAATGAAATTATTCCCCAAAGTGTTTTTCTGAATAAGGCAAATTGGAATTTCGGATATGCCCCGGGTGACTTTCTGGATATAACGACTGATTCAATTGCAATTAATCTTAATTGGAAATTTGGCAGCGGCAACCGAAATAAATGGGTTGTTTGTTATATGCGCTTACAATCCCCCATCTCCATTAGCGATTCTGATATTATCGGAATTGATGTAAAAGGTTCTATTTGTAATTCGAACCGTGATTTTAGTCTAAAATTTGAAGATGGTACTAATCAGGCTGTTTTTTTCTCGCACGGTTTGGCTAGTGTAAATAGGTGGGTTAACCGGATTTCAATACCTAAAAAGCAATTTAGCGGGAATGTTGACTGGAACAATGTAAAAGTTATTTCTTTGGCTATTTCTTCCGATGCATCTGCTTCAGATATTCAACCAGACTCGGGAACACTTTCAATAAGAAATTTGCAAATTTCAAACATCGGAACCTGGCAGAGATCCCAAAATTTAGAATTTTTAAAACATTCAGATTTACTTGACACAATTAAAAATCAAGCATTGCAGGGAATATTAAAGAGACAGGTACCAAACGGTTTGTTTTATAGTTGGATAGAAGACAATGCCTCGTGGCTTTACGGGCATGGACTGGTATTAAAATTATTATCGATGGAAGGAGTGTGGGAAAACAAAATACCAGTAAACGATTGTGCTATGGCGGCAGAAAAACTGGCCATGTTTTTGGCTACCCATCAGTTATCTCCTGGTTACTGGCCTCGGGGCTGGAATTCTCGGGAAGGAACTATCAGGAGTATTGACGAAAACATCTGGATGGGAGATTTTCCATGGATAATAACGGGGTTGGCAAATTATTACGCAAAATCAGAAGACGAAAGGGTATTGCCATCCATTCAGAAAGCAAAATCTTTTCTTTATTCACTGATTGAACCATCGGGGAAATTCTACACTGTAAATACGTCAACCGGAGCAAAAATATTGGTAACCAATACCGAAGCATACACCTCAGCAATCAACAGTATTTTTGAACTTGGCGATTCGGCATTAGCCATGACCATGCTCAACTATATTTCCTCATCAACCTGGGACGACAACATTTTGTACTGGAAAGAAGGTATTAGTTTAAGTCGTCCAACACTTTTTAGCAACACATGGATGTCTATGCTGAGTTTTCATACAAATGATTCCATAAAGGCTATAAATAGCCTCTCTTTCGTCGGGAAAGTTCTTGATACGCACGGGCCAGGGAATCCTGAAGGTTTCGATGGTATAGGACCGATTGCAACCTGGTACGAAGGAACTCTTACTTACATCTGCGCAGGAGGGCCTAAAAGTCAGTCCCTGTTTGATAGTTTGATCAACTATCGTTATGATGATGGTACAATGCCTTCCTACAACGATAATCTGGGAGGTAAGGCCGATATCTGGGCTGTTAACTGGTCGAGCCTTGATGCAACGGCCTGGCTTTATTTTGCAGCTGCAAAACTTTCGCCATTTAAACAGTACAATTCATTTAGTTTTCCGACAGGCTTAGATGATATTTCAGAAAACAACCGAATTGCCATTTTCCCAAATCCTGCAAATGAAAAAATCACTATCTCGTTAAATGAAAATGCTGGAACAATAAAAGCCATATCAATATATGATTTAACAGGTAATTGTTTAATAAAAATGTCTAATGTCTCTGGTTCGAAACTCAAGGTTGTGGATATTTCATCCTTAAAGACTGGAATATATATCTGCTATGTTGATTTTCAAAACCAAAGTTTTTTTCAAAAAATTGTAGTTGTTAAATGATTTTTTTTGGTACTGAAAGGAATCTCTGCAAAAAGGGATCAGATTCTTCCTTTTTTTTATCAACCTTCCCACAAGTGTTGCAATATGCTATAAATGACAATGGGAATGGTTACAATTACATCTTAAATACAAAATTAAAATGACAAGGTCAATTAAACTGATCAAAAATAACAGATTATAAGACTAGGTGACAGAACACCAACCGCTAACATTGTATATGCGATAATTGCGGGGTTTTGGGTTAATTGTACCATTGGTGCAAGTTGGTTTGCCCCCCAAATTCACTGGACAAAAATTACCGTATTAGTTTTGTAGAGTAAATTAGAAAGCCATGAGTAGAAGTAAGCGAAAATTTAAAGTTGAACATTCCCCACAGCAATTGCCATTACAAACCATCGGGCGGTAAACGTGGATCCAGAGCCAGCACCTATACCATGACCAGCGATGGGAGGCTCGTCCCCACGAGCAAGTTGTAGAAACCCTTGTCTCAGCGGTGTTTGGGCGGGAATTTAATCTTTATGGTTACCGGCTCATCACCGAAGAGTTAAAGGCTATGGGCTTTATCATCAACCATAAGAAGGCTTACCGGTTGATGAAAGATAATGGTTTTCTGCTGGGAAGAGTTCTACCTGGTAGGATGCCACGGCAGTGGGTAAATGGAGAACCGCTAAAGATGCCAAGCCGCTGGAACACCTATGCATGGATATCAAATATGTTTACATTCATGGAGCAAAGCGCAATGCTTACCTGCTTGCCATAATCGATGTGGCCACTCCGGAAGAAAATTCATACATAGAAAGCTTACTCTCTCTGGTAGAGAAAGAAGTAATCCGGCGCTATCAATTTGATAGCCTGTACCATGCCAGGGAGGTTTTCCAAAGGTATTTCACCTGGCATAATACCCAAATAAGAGGGCATGCCCAGGGTAGGGTTAGCCCTGAAGAGTATTGGAATACAGTCTTTCACTGCCATCCTGTTAAGCCACCAGCAGCACAAAGCGGAGAATGTGTCAAGAGCGATGATACCGCTGAAAATTTTAAAAATAAAGCATCATCGCTCGTATTACCCTTGACAAATTCGGAGCGTGGGCTATCTTTGCTCGACAGGATGACAAGGGAACGTCCTAACTGTTTTGAAAAATATGTCCAGAAAATAGGGGATCAAACCAATCTCGAATATAACATCCGTACCAGCAAAGGGCTAATTGTTTTATTGTGTTATAAGCCTTTAAAAATCTGTAAAATCTTTGTACTATTAAACTCTCCATCAACCATAATCTATCAACTTCCTTTAGAACGATTAAAAATATTCAAACGAACGTTTTACCGAGTGTGTTGATTTAAAACGTTTGCAGCAAAAACAACCATGCTATGTATTTATGCCGAACAACACATTTGTATAAATTTGCTTGCACAAAAAAGATTTTTTTCCGTATCTTTGTTATGGATTCATATCTGGGACAACTATGATTAAAAAAGTTTTAATTGCTAACCGGGGCGAGATTGCAGTCCGGGTTATCCGTTCATGCCGCGAGATGGGAATACTCTCCGTAGCGGTTTACTCCGATGCCGACCGGCGTGCACTCCATGTGCGCTATGCCGATGAAGCATACCACATCGGACCATCGCCCTCAAGAGAAAGCTACCTGAATGGCGACAAGATTATTGAGGTTGCCCTGAAATCAGGCGCCGAAGCCATTCATCCGGGCTACGGGTTCCTTTCGGAAAATGCCGATTTTGCCCGCAAATGCGCCGAGGCCGGAATAATCTTTATTGGACCCGACCCCCAGGCCATAAACCAAATGGGCGACAAGATAACTGCCCGGCAAACCATGATTGCTGCCGGCGTACCAGTTGTTCCCGGAACCCAGCAAAAGGTTTCGGACATGGAAACCGTTCGTAAGATTGTTGAAGAGATAGGTTTGCCGGTCATCATCAAGGCCTCCGCCGGTGGTGGCGGAAAAGGTATGCGGCTGGTTCGCAAACCCGAGGAGTTGATATCGGCTGTAAAAATGGCTCAGTCCGAGGCCTTATCGGCCTTTGGCGACGATACCGTTTACATTGAGAAGTATGTTGAATCGCCTCACCATATCGAGTTCCAAATACTTGCCGACAGGCATGGCAATACCGTTCACCTTTTTGAGCGCGAATGCTCCATACAGCGTAGGCATCAAAAGGTGGTTGAGGAAACCCCATCGCCTTTTCTTACCCCTGAACTTAGGGACGAAATGGGTAAAGCAGCTGTGGCTGCAGCCAAGGCTGTTAACTACGTTGGAGCAGGAACCATCGAGTTCCTGGTTGATGCCAACCACAACTTCTACTTCCTTGAAATGAACACCCGCCTGCAAGTTGAACATCCCATTACCGAGCGTGTTACCGGCATCGACCTTGTTAAGGAGCAAATCCGAATTGCCTCCGGATTACCAATATCGTTCAGGCAGGATGAGATAACCCAGCATGGACATGCCATTGAATGCCGAATACTTGCCGAGGATCCGTTCAATAACTTTATGCCCTCACCTGGACTTATCCGTCACATCAGCGAGCCCAACGGTCTTGGCGTTCGAACCGATGGCTACGCTTACGAAGGCTACGAAATCCCAATCTACTACGACCCCATGATCAGCAAGCTCATAACATGGGGGCGCGACCGAACCAAGGCTATCAATCGCATGAAACGCGCCCTTTTTGAGTATAAGATAACCGGTGTTAAAACCTCAATCCGCTTCCTTGAGCGCATCATGGATAATCACGATTTCAGAAAGGGTGTCTATAACACCCACTTTATCCCTGAACACCTCGATGAACTAATGGATATTCAGCCACGCGGCAGTAAAGTTTTTGAGGATATGGCTATTATTGCTGCCTACTTCGACTTTATTACCAAAATGGAAAAGGTTGCCATGAGCGACTTTACCGTAACCCATTCCGATAACTGGAAAACTTTCGGATTGAAGCGTAGTTTACTGCCATACTAACTAAACCGACTACAATATGGGACTTGAAGTAAGAATTGGCGACCGAATAGCCGATGTTAAGCTGGTGCGTCGCGACGAGAATGTGGCCGTTTTTGAGGTTGATGGCGTTGAGTATGAGGTTGACATTGCCCAGGTTGAAAACGGAGTTTACTCAATCATTCACAACGGGAAATCGTTCAGTATCGAAATAATACCCGGCGATGGGCCCAAAAACTACTACGTGAACACTTTTTACAACTCGCACGAGGTTGAAATAATTGATGCCCAGAGCCGATACCAACGCAGCCGGAAGGCACTCGACGACCATGCTGCCGATAAAATTATATCGACCCCCATGCCCGGTCGGGTTGTAAAGATTCCAGTAAACGAGGGCGATACCGTTACCAAGGGAACAACCGTCATAGTAATCTCAGCCATGAAAATGGAAAGCGAATACAAAAGCCCTGTGGATGGCGTGGTAAAGAAAATACATGTTAACGAGGGCGATAACATCAATGCCAACCAACCGTTAGTTGAAATTGAATAAGTTCTTTCCTTTAACCTTTATTATTTTTTCCCATGAAAACACTTGATGAGCTATATCAGGAGTTAGAGCGGCGTAATGCCTTGGCCGAGCAGGCCGGTGGCCCCGATCGTATTGCCAAGCAACACGAGGGCGGCAAAAAAACTGCTAGGGAACGTATAATCGAGCTACTTGACCCTGGAACCTTTAACGAGTTCGATAAGTTTGTAACCCACCGCACCAACGACTTTGGCATGGACAAGAAACGTATTCCGGGCGATGGCGTGGTTACCGGTTACGGTAAAATTGATGGCCGACTGGTTTACGTTTACGCATACGACTTTACCGTTTTTGGAGGAACGCTGAGCAGGGCAAATGCCGATAAAATCATAAAGCTACAGCAACTGGCCACCCGCATGGGAGCCCCAATTATTGGGCTGAACGATTCGGGAGGCGCACGCATTCAGGAAGGTGTTCAGAGTTTGGCAGGCTATGCTGAGATATTCTATAACAACGTACGCAGCTCAGGTGTAATCCCTCAAATAACCTGTATTATGGGACCTTGCGCAGGTGGCGCAGTTTACTCACCTGCACTCACCGACTTTATTATCATGGTTAAGGACACCAGCTACATGTTTGTTACTGGTCCCGATGTTATTAAAGCCGTAACACACGAAGATGTTACCAAAGATGAACTTGGAGGCGCTGTAACCCACAACGCAAAAAGTGGGGTGGCTCACTTTATTGCCGAAAACGACGAGCAAGCCCTAATGCTTGTAAGGGAACTAATGAGTTTCCTTCCGGCTAACAACATGGAGGAACCTCCTGTATTCCCAACCACCGACGATCCGTTGCGCGAAGACGAGGCGCTGCAGACCCTTATCCCTGCCGATCCTAATAAACCTTACGATATCAAAGAACTTATCCTTACCGTGGTTGACGACAAGAACTTCCTGGAGGTTCAACCGCTCTTTGCCAAAAACATAGTTGTAGGATTTGCCCGTATGGCAGGGCATACCGTAGGTATTGTAGCCAATCAGCCCGCACACCTTGCTGGGGTGCTCGATATTGATGCATCGGTTAAGGGCGCTCGCTTCATTCGTTTCTGCGATTCGTTCAACATCCCCATTGTAACCTTTGTTGATGTTCCGGGATTCCTACCCGGAGTTAACCAGGAATCGAACGGGATAATTCGCCATGGAGCCAAATTGCTTTATGCATACTCAGAGGCTACCGTGCCAAAAATTGCGGTGATTACCCGTAAGGCTTACGGAGGAGCTTACTGCGTGATGTCGAGCAAACAGGTTGGCGCCGATGTTAACTTTGCCTACCCCATGGCCGAAATTGCCGTTATGGGCCCCGAAGGTGCCGTAAATATCCTATATAAGAGTAAAATTGACAGCGAGGAAACCCGTCAGGAACTAATTGACGAGTATCGCGAAACATTTGCCAACCCCTATCGAGCAGCAGAACTGGGCTATATTGATGAGGTTATATTACCCAGGCAAACACGTTCCAAGCTCATTCAGGCCTTGGAGATGACCCGAACCAAAAGCCAGCAAAACCCGCCGCGCAAGCATGGTAATATTGTTTTGTAACCCTTGAACATCAAAAAGGTTTTTGAGAATAACAGGGAACTGGGCTGAAGCACGCAAGCACGTTAACCCCAGTTTCTTTCGAAACCTTTCGCTGAGCCAGCAACCCAAAATGCTTTACATTGGCTGTTCCGATAGCCGGGTTACAGCTGAAGAGCTTATGGGAGCTAAACCGGGCGATGTTTTTGTTTACCGCAACATTGCAAACCTGATTCCGACAGGCGACCTAGCCTCAATGGTTGTAATAAACTATGCCGTAAGGATACTTTAGGTTGAACACATTGTAGTTTGCAGGCACTATCACTGCTGGGGAATTGATGCTGCATTGCAGCCAAAGGATATGGGAATTCTCAATCCTTGGCTACGAAACATTCGCGATATTTACCGACAGCATAGGATAGAGATTGAAAACTACAACACTACTACCGAAACACAAAAAAACTGGTAGAACTCAATGTTAAGGAACAATGTGTAAACGTTCTTAAAACACCTGAAGTTCAAAGGCTACCGTTCAAAAAAAATCAATGTGCATGGTTGGATTTTCGATATGGAAACAGGGCTACTTAAAGATTTAATGGTTGATACCGAAGCCTTTCTGAATGAAATTATGTCGGTTTATCACCTTGAATAGACATTATTTTGTAAGTAAACAATAAACAAGCGAAGCCGGGATCTCCGGCTTCGTTTGATTACGTGTGGGCTACTACTTATTGTTAAGGTTGACCATTATTCCCTGGCCATTCCCCATCATGTATGTGGGAAGTTGACCATTCCACTTATTGATCCATTCAAGTTCAATGATCTTAGGATTGCTACTAATGGACTGACCCTTGATTTTAAGGGCTTCCGACTCTCCCTTAGCTTTTTCAATGGCAATATTCTTGTCGATAGTAGCCTGCTTAAGTTGCTCTTCCTTCTGCTTGGTTACCTCAATTAGCCTTAGGACCTCCTGCTCGGCCAATTTCTTGGCATTAATTGCTTTCTCGTACTCCTCGTTATAGTAAACCTCGCGCACATCCACGTTATCAATTATTATTCGATACTGCTTACATTCATCCTTAAGACGGTTAAGGATTTCCTGCTGGATGTCGTTTCGCTTTGTGCTGTATGCCTCAATGGGCGTATAACCTGAAACGGTAAGGGCTAATGCCGACTTCAGCTTTGCGCGGATAACATTATCCTCAAGCCAGAGATAACGTCCGGATCGACCTCCGTCGTTTTCGGTTACGTTTTGGTAAATCCATGGTGCCTCATTGGCATTAATACGCCACGAGACAGAGACGTCGAAACCAATTTTTATACCGTCCTTGGTAGGTGCCCAAATGGCATCGGAGTTAGGTTTTTCGCCCTCGCCAACGGCATTGGCACAGGTGTAAACCCAAACTGTTTTATCCATGTAGTGAATATCGTTCCAGGGGGCTATTAAATGCCAGCCGGTGTGCAGGGGTTCAGAGCGGACACCACCAGGTGTAGTAACCACTGCAACCTCCTGCGGGCCAACAACCACAATCAGCGAAAGTATCACAACAAGTATAGCCCCAACCAAAATGGCTGGTAAAGCAAAGGGAAGGTAAAACCCCGATGGTCGTGCCTTTTTGACTACCAACGCAATTAGGCCATATACTAGGATAAACCATGCAATAATTTTGAATAGAACCATAACTTTATGTATTTATCTTTGATTTTGAAAGGTATGAAAAAAATTTGGTTTGACAATCAGGTGTTGAAGCCATTTGCTGGAATTGGTTAATTTATCTATCTTTAACAAAAAAAATTTGCATGAGCCAACCACTACGCAAAAGGGTACTGATAGTAACGTACTACTGGCCACCCTCGGGTGGAGTGGCAGTACAGCGTTGGCTTAAGTTTGTAAAGTATCTGCGCGATTTTGGCTGGGAACCCATTGTTTATACCCCAGAAAACCCTGAATCCTTTTACGACGACCATTCCCTATTTAAAGATATCCCTAAGAATATCGAAGTTATCAAACGGCCTATATGGGAGCCCTACGACATTTACAGGTGGATAACAGGGCGAAAGGGCAAAAAGTTAGGGCTAGGCTTTGCCGACGAAAGCGGGAAAAAAGGGCTTGCCACAAGGTTAACCATCCGGTTGCGAGGCAACCTTTTAATCCCCGACCCGCGTATTTTTTGGGTTCGCCCATCGGTTAAGTTTTTACGCCGATACCTTAAGCAAAACCCCGTTGACGCCATTGTAACAACCGGACCTCCCCACTCCATGCATCTCATTGGGCTTAAACTTAAACGCAAGTGCAATTTAGCTTGGCTTGCCGATTTCCGAGACCCCTGGACAAATATCGATTTTTACCATGAGCTGAAGCTTACCAGATTTGCCAACTGGTATCACCATAAACTTGAGCAGAAAGTTGTAAAAACTGCCGATTACGTTGTTGTAGTATCGCAGCAAATGAAGCAGGAATTTGAAAACTTGGGCAGTAATAAAGTTTTGGTTTTAACCAACGGCTTTGATACGGATGATATCCCTGCTGGTGAAACCCAAAGAAACGATAGCTTTTCCATTTGCTATGTTGGAACCATGAACTCAGCCCGTAACCCGCATGTTTTATGGCAAGCGTTAAGTAGGATATGCGCGGAAAACGATGAGTTTGCCCAAAAATTGAGAATACAGATGGCTGGCCAGATTGATATCTCGGTTACAACAGCCATAAAGAGTCATGGGCTTGAAAAGAACTTTGAGCACCATGGCTTACTTCCACACGACCGTGCATTGGAGCTTCAAAAAAACGCTCAAATTCTATTGCTTGTCATCAATAAAATCCCAAACGCAAAGGGCATTGTTACTGGCAAGTTTTTTGAGTACATTGCCGTAGGCAAACGAATTCTTGCCATAGGACCAACCGATGGCGATTTGGCTGATATTATTCGCGAAACCGGCACAGGCACCGTGGTAGGTTATGATGATTTTGATAGCGCCATTCAAACACTTACCCGGTATTTCAACCTATTCGAACAAGGCGAATTGGATCCTGAACCCAAAGGTATTGAAAAATATTCCCGTAAAGCCTTAACAGGCAGGTTAGCCGAAATTCTAAATCAAATTACCAGTGAGTAAAAGGGGACTACTTACAATTCTGGGAGCACGCCCACAGTTTGTAAAGGCGGCGGCTGTTAGCCGACAACTTCGGGCTTTTGGCATACCCGAAACGATAGTTCACACCGGTCAGCATTTCGACGAAAACATGTCGGATGTCTTTTTTAGGGAAATGAGCATCCCAACTCCTGCATATAACCTAAACGTAAATAGCCTTAACCATGGAGCAATGACCGGGCGAATACTTGAGCAGGTTGAAGAAATCATTCTCAGGGAAAAACCCGCTGCCGTTATGGTTTATGGCGACACCAACTCAACGCTGGCGGGTGCACTTGCTGCGGTAAAGCTTCATGTGCGCGTTATTCACGTTGAGGCCGGGCTACGCTCGTTCAATATGGCTATGCCCGAAGAAGTTAACCGAATACTTACCGATCGTATATCAAACCTCTTGTTTTGCCCAACCGATGCTGCGGTTGCTAACCTTAAAACCGAAGGCTTTGATGGCTTTAAAGCGCAAATTGTTAAGTGTGGCGATGTAATGCAGGACGCGGCCTACTTCTATCTTGATAAAGCAAAATCATCATCGAAAATTCTGGAAAGGCTCGAACTTCGTTCCGATTTTATCTTGGCAACCATTCACCGGCAAGAGAATACCGATGATACCAATAATCTTAAGCAAATCATTGAAGCCCTAAACAAAATAAACAACGAGTTAAGCGTAGTGGTGCCTTTGCATCCTCGCACACGGAAAATCCTCGATACAAAGGGTATTAAGCCCGAATTTACCATTATTGAACCTGTTGGCTATTTTGATATGCTTATGCTCATTAGCAACAGCAAGCTGGTGATGACCGATAGCGGCGGTTTGCAAAAGGAGGCATTCTTTTTCGGGAAACACTGTATTACCCTACGCGAGCAAACCGAATGGATAGAACTGGTTGAACATGGCTTTAATCGTTTAGCAGGTGCTGATGCCGAAGCTATTTACAACGCCTTTTGCGAAATGGTAAACAAAAAATCGAACTTCGATATCGAATTGTATGGCAATGGTAAAGCATCGAAACGAATTGCCAATCACCTGGAGCAATGGCTTTAAATTGTTTGGATAGCGCTTTTGACCTTAGGACTACTACCAATCATTACAAAAGCACAGTGGCACATTGAGGCTACGTGGGGTAGTGTTTATAATCTACCAACGCCGCTGGCTGTCCATCAAGAGGGTAAGCAAACCATCAGCATGACAGCCCAATTTGAAACAGAGCCATTTTCCCTCCCAATTTACTGGGATATAAACTTGGAAAAACTACCGGCAAAAGACTCTTTGAGACCGAACCATTACACCATAAGCTTTACTTGAAAAAAACCGATTCTGTTGTTCAAAAGTTTAACGTATCGCATAGTTTCAACATGTTGATTTTCAACTATGGAATTGTAAAACGCAATTACCGTTATAGATTAGGATTAGGAATTGCGATTGCTCAACCCGAATCAAAAATCCGTGGACTTGAATTCGGAAATTCAACCGATGATTGGGATATGGGTTACTACTTTACAGGGCCTGTAGTTTTAGCAAGCGCTGAACGCCTAATCGACATGTCAAAGTACTTTTACCTTGTATTGGAGGCAAAAACAACGGTTGCATTTGCTAAAGTGCCTATCAGTAGCGGCTATGAAAGATTTGTGAACGCTGCAGAGCATCTGAACATTGGCTTTGGCTTAAGAACATAAAATGCCGAACAAATTTGTTCGGCATTGATTATTGTTGATTACCGTTATGCTATATGCAAGAATTGGGCAACCAGTTTGGCAATCTCAGCGTTGTTTCCGTATAGCTTTTCGCTTAATCCCTTATCGTTGTAGGCTTTAAGCTTAGCCACTATCGAATCGATCATACCGGGAGGGAATATACCGTCCTTTTCAAACTTTTGCCTTTTGGCTTCGAGGGCTTCGGCCGATTCCCAGCACGATGCAGGTAACTGCTTTAGGCTGGCAAGCCTTTACTTGAACTCAGGTTTAAAAATGTTGACATCAATATAGAGTTTCTCAGCCAATTGGAGTGCATCGGAGCGTCGAAGTCCATCGAGTGCAGCAACAATAAGGCCTGCAACGGTAAGGTAAGGGTTTGCCGAGCCATCGGCAACACGGTACTCAACGGTTTGCTTACTTTCCACCTTGGGATAACCGCTACAATCGTTAGGATTTGCGTGCTGAACCATGTGCCCGGCACCAATCCAACCCAGCGGTACGCGAATTACCACCGAACGGTTGCGCTCACCCCAACAAATGTTGGTGGGCGCTTCCTGATGAGGAACAAGACGTAGATACGATATGGGGATAGTATTACCAAAAGCGGTAATAGCATCGGCTGCATCGAGAATGCCGGCTACCATTTTCTTAGCAGTATCGCTTAGTATAGCATTTTCAACCATCATGTTTTTTGCCATCCTTTCCCGCCATTATGTGGAAATGCAAGCCACTACCAGCCTTACCAACTGTAGTTTTGGGCGCAAAGCTAATATCTACACCATAACGGTAGCCAAGCATGCGTACAATCCACTTGGCAATAACAAGCTGTTCTACCGCTTCCTCGGCAGACATGGGAAGGAATTCAATCTCGTGCTGTTCGTAAAGATGTTCGTTGGTCATAAAGCAACCCACCTCGGAGTGTCCATACTTGACCTTACCTCCGGCACGTGCTATGAAGATAAGCGCTTCGCGCCTAAGGTTTTCCCACTTGGCAAAGGGCTCCGACGCATGGTAACCTTTTTGGTCAACACCCGGATAGAAATCATCCCGTTCGCTTATCACGTAGTACTCCAGCTCGGCAAGAGCCTTAAAAGTCATTCCGGTTTCCTTCTTGAACAAATCATGTGCCTTACGGAGAACATTCTCAGGGGCGCTCTCGAAAGGTTTACCGGTGTTAACGTAGAAAGGGCAGAGTATATCGATGGTTGGCACATCGGCAAATGGATTCACAAAGGCTGTTCGGTACCGGGGTATAACATATAGGTCGCTACCACCAGCCTCGATTAAGGCGAATAGGCTACTCCCATCAACCCTCTCACCTGTCGATAAGATAAAATCGAGGTGTTCCTTCGATGATAATACAAAGTTTAAAGTTTTGAACTTCCCATCCTCGACCACATAGCGGAAGTTAACCATCTCTATACCATTCTCCTCACAGTAGCGAATGATGTTGTTTTTTGTAAACTCCGATGCGAGTTTCTTCAGTTAGCGAACCAAATCATTAGGGTTCATCAGGATTTCAGAATCGTTCATGAGTCCCTACATTTTAAATTTTGTCAAAGCTACAAAATCAATCGACATTGCATTCGTTTGCGGTTATGTTTACTAACATCACTTTATAGCACTTTTAGCATTTGTAGAAATTTACTTAATTCATCACAAATTTTATGGGTTTTTATTCTGTATTCAACCGCCATATGTTGTTAATTTTCTGTTTTAAATTTAGCTGTTCATTAGTTATCGAAAAGCTATTCGGGTTCATTTCTAATCAATAAAGAAAAGAGAATTGAGAATTTGGGATGCGTTTACCCCAAATCCCTCAATTCAAAAAAACAATTGACGAACCTACTAACAAAATCCATTCATTCCTAAAGTTCGGAATAAATGATTTTGATAAATCTTTACATGAACACTATAAAACCAACCTTAACGAAATTTTTATAATTTGCATGGCCTTCTCAACTTTAAAGTTTAAAAAAAATCTGATGCAGAATGAGGTATAATTTTTTGGGCATAATCATTTTGAGTATAATCATAGCGTTATCATCAAACACATTGCACGCCCAACAAAAACGAACGAACTGATTGCAGCAAAAAAACTAATATACGGGCCGCTGACGAGTTGGAGTAGGTGCCGATATGGTTGAGCCAACTGGCGTTGATATTCAACTTTACCGTTTGATCAAAATCTGCACAAGCCACTTTCCCATTAACAAGAAAATAGCCATTGGCATTTGGACAGGCAAGGAAGGATTGCTCCTAAACTCCCTTATCGATAAGCAAAACACTACGATTTGGGAAAAAGGAAGTTTCCGCTATGGAATAGATGCCAAGTTTTACATATCCATTGTGCTTAATCCATATTTTGGCTTTGAGATTGAGGGCAGAAATAGGACTTTGGATAATGAGAACGCTTTTTCGCCCGATTTTATTGCTCGTATTGGACTTGAGCAGAAAGTTGCCGGTATTAAACTGTTCACTCGTTCGGCCTTAAACATTACCTTTTTTGTGTATGGGAAACTAAACAAATGATTAAATACCGATTTTATGTACATTATGCCCAGTTTAGGCCTGCGATTCCACTGGATTTAGCCGATTGAGCAGAATATAATAAATTGCTTAACTATTTCGATATCCATTACGTTTGTGCTTATAAATAAAAAATCGCACCCGTTATATCACGAGTGCGATTGAAACTTTAGGTTAAAAAACAAACTACTTTAATTCCTTCAATCGTTCCTCAAGCGCTTTGATTTTTGCCGCTGCATCGCTTTGCTTTTTGCGCTCAAGTTCTACCACATTTGCGGGGGCATTGTTCACAAATCGCTCGTTGCTGAGCTTTTTCATAACGCTATCGAGGAACCCTCGGGTGTACTCAAGTTCCGCAAGGATTTTCTGTCGTTCCTCATCAACATCAATTAATCCCTGAAGTGAAACGTAAACCTCATCAACACCAACCATGAACGAAGCAGCACCCTCAATCTTACCATCGGCATAACTTAGCAGTTCCAGCCCGGCAAATTTCTTGATAATCTCCTCAAATCCTTTACCTAACCTATTGGAAGTGCGAATGAATGCTTTAAGCAGATTTTTAGGAGCAATATTCTTCTCCTGCCGAATGTTTCGGATTCCTGCAATGGTTTCCTTAACCCGCTCAAAGGTCTTAATCAGTTGCTTGTCAAGGCCTGTTGATTTGGGCATTTGGCTAACCATTATGCTTTCGCCATCGGCGCGATTGCGCAGGTGTTGCCAAAGTTCCTCGGTAATGAAGGGCATAAAGGGATGAAGCAACGCAAGTATTTTCTCAAAAATTTCGAGGGTTGCATTATAGGTAACCGCATCGATGGGTTGTCCGTAGGCCGGTTTAATTGCCTCCAGATACCACGATGAGAATTCTTCCCAGAAAAGTTTATATAGGTTCATCAAAGCCTCCGAGATACGGTACTTATCAAAGTCATCGTCGCATTGCTCAATGGCTTTGTTGAGCAAATTGTTAAACCACTCAACGGCAGCTCTTGCCGATTCGGGTTGCTGGACACTGACATCAATCTGCCAGCCCTTTACCAAGCGGAAAGCGTTCCAAATCTTATTGCAGAAGTTACGACCCTGTTCGGTTAAACTTTCATCGAAGAGTAAATCGTTACCTGCTGGCGAGCAAAGCAGCATACCAACCCTAACGCCATCGGCACCATACTTTTCCATAAGGTGAATTGGGTCGGGCGAGTTGCCAAGCTGTTTGCTCATCTTGCGACGCAGGTGGTCGCGGACAATACCGGTAAGGTAAACATTACGGAATGGCTTGTCGCCCATATACTCATAACCGGCAATAATCATGCGGGCCACCCAGAAGAATAGGATTTCCGGTGCAGTTATCAGGTCGTGAGTAGGATAGTAATACTTGATATCTGGATTCTCGGGGTCTAAAATACCGTTAAAAATCGATATTGGCCATAGCCACGAGCTGAACCAGGTGTCCAGCACATCCTCGTCCTGCCTCAGATCCGATAACTGAAGGTTTGCATTGCCTGTCTCCTTACAGGCAATTTCAAGTGCCTCCTGTTCATTATGTGCCACCACATATCCACCATGCGGCAAGTACCATGCGGGGATGCGATGCCCCCACCATAGCTGGCGCGACAAGCACCAATCCTTAATGTTCTCCATCCAGTGGCGGTAGGTGTTTACAAACTTAGGAGGGTGTAACTTGATATCGCCGTTTACCACAGCATCGAGAGCAGGCTTTGAAATATCCTTCATTTTAAGGAACCACTGCATCGAGAGCTTGGGCTCAATCACGGCATCGGTACGCTCACTAAAGCCAACCTTATTCACGTAATCCTCAACCTTTGCCAAATTTCCAGCTTTTTCAAGGTCGACAACTATCTGCTTTCGAGCCTCAAACCTATCCATTCCCACATATAGCTGTGCCAACTGGTTCAGCGTGCCATCGTCGTTGAATATATCGATAACCTCAAGGTTATACTTCTCGCCAAGCATGTAGTCGTTGATATCGTGAGCCGGGGTAACCTTGAGGGCTCCTGTACCAAACTCCATATCAACATACTCATCAAATATTACCGGGACACTGCGATTGATAAGAGGAACCAACAGGCGTTTACCTTTAAGGTTGGCGTAGCGGGGATCGTTAGGATTTACGCAAACGGCGGTATCGCCTAAAATAGTTTCGGGACGGGTAGTGGCTATGGTTACATAACCATCTTCGCCATCAATCCTGTACTTTATGTAGTAAAGTTTTCCATTTACCTCGCGGTAAATTACCTCCTCGTCCGACACGGCTGTTTTAGCCTGTGGATCCCAGTTCACCATTCGCACACCGCGGTAAATGTAACCTTTACGGTATAAATCGACAAAAACATGGATAACACTATCCGAAAGGGCTGGATCCATGGTGAACTTTGTGCGTTCCCAATCGCACGATGCGCCCAACTTCTTAAGCTGCTCAAGAATTATACCCCCATGCTTTTCCTTCCATTCCCATGCGTGTTTCAGAAATCCCTCGCGGGTAAGTTGCGATTTTTCGATTCCTTCGGATTTTAACTTGGCCACAACCTTAGCTTCGGTTGCAATTGAGGCATGATCGGTACCGGGAACCCAGCATGCATTCTTCCCTTTCATGCGGGCTCTACGAACCAGCACATCCTGTAAGGTGTTGTTTAGCATGTGCCCCATGTGAAGTACCCCCGTAACATTGGGTGGTGGTATTACTACGCAGTAAGGTTCACGGTCATCGGGAGTTGACCGGAAAAACCCCTTTTCCATCCAGTACTTGTACCACTTATCCTCAACCTCAGCTGGGTTGTACTTAGCCGAAAGTTCTCTTGTGCTATCCATATATTGTGTTGTAAACTAAATCGAACCGCAAAAATAGCAATTTTTCAACAAAGGACTATAGCTTGATCAAAAGCTTATTGGCACAACTTGCCGTGGCACGATTTATGATAAATTGAGTTGATAAACCAAAGGACCATGAACCGACTAATAACCTTAGTTCTGTTGATGTTTGCCACTGCGGCAATGGCACAGGTAGATGTAAAATCGATACCAGACTTGTACAACAATCCGCCAACATCAGCCCGAAAGATTTACGCTGCCGGCACGGCAATAGGGCCAACTGTCGACGTTGCCGAGAAAAAGGCTACAATGGATGCCAAAATACAACTAGCCCGGCAGGTTGGGCAGGTTAAGTACCTTAGCAAGGATGGCGAAAGCATAACCACCGAAGTGGTTAAGGCCAAGCTACGCGACGTTCGCGTTGAACGTAAAAAGGTGATTTCAGCTGGCAATAGCCATACCGTATTCGTGCTGGTATCGATGAAAAAGAAAAACGTGAAACGTGAAACGTGAGTTGTGAAGCGTGAACCTTAATACGTGAGGTTTTCTTGTTTTCATCCATTATATAACACATGCATGACTGTCACCTGCGTTAGTTGCAAAATACCATTAAAACTGGGCCATTTAACCCACATGTAATCCCCACATCAAGCAATCAACATTTGCACAGCCTGTAACAACTATATCAAGTTTTACGTAATTTTATGGTTTCTGTGTTAGCTGAAAGCCAAAAATTTTACCATTTTACCAATGAAAATAACTCTGGTAGCAATAGGGAAGACAAACGAAAACTACATTACCAAAGGGTTCGATAACTACGCTAAGCGAATTAACAGGTACTGCAGGTTCGATTTCAAAATCCTTCCTGAGCTCAAAAACACCAAATCGATGCCTGTTGAGCTGCAGCTTCAAAAGGAAGGCGACATGCTACTTGCCGAAATGGGAAACTATCAGGAGTCCATACTACTCGACGAGCATGGAAAACTTTACACTTCAGTAGAGTTTGCAGGTTTTATTGAGAAACGCATGATTAGCGGACAACGCGATATGGCTTTCGTTATTGGCGGGCCCTACGGTTTTGACCAAAGGGTTAAAGCGGCATGCCATGGTAAACTTTCGGTATCGCTCATGACCTTTTCCCACCAACTTATTCGACTATTATTTGCCGAGCAACTTTACAGAGCATTTACAATTATTAAAGGCGATCCCTACCACAATCCCTAACTTAGGTGCGATTTTTGCAGTAATCTAACTTTGAAAATGAAGCCAAAACTACCCTACATAACAATAATCCTTTTAGCTACCTCGGCGTTACTTTTAACTATCTCTGAGGTTGGGCTAAACAACATCCCTTACGTACATCCAATAACTGCAAAAAAGAGCACCATAGAGAAGATAGTTGAGAAAAAGGTGCAAAGCGCCTTTGAACTATCTACAAAAATTTTAGAAAACATTGATAGTTCAAGGAATTCATCCTCATTTGAGAAGACCCTTAATTTCATCAACTCGCTACCAAAAAAGGATAGATTTGAAATTTTTATTTACAGGAACAACTCGCTCTGTTTCTGGTCAACTAACATTGAGCCCGAAGTTTGTGTTAAAAAAGCCGATGTTGCCCGACTGGTAAAAATTAACAGCGCCTACTACATCTCGTTCTGGAACTACAATGCCGACTCCACCCTTGCAGCAAGAGTTCTGATCCATGTATCGAACGAATTTCCATACCAGAATAAGTACCTCATTAACGGCTATAACGATAATTTTAAAATCCTGTCGGGGTTTACTATATCAAATCAGCTGGAGTCGTACTGCATCCCAATAAGACCTAAAAACTTTGAACCCTTCTACCTAGTACCAATTGAGAAAGCCGGTACCGTTCTGAAAGACAATATCAAAACAGGCTTGCGTTATCTCTCTATTATCCTGGTAATAATTTCGTTAACCCTATCTTTAAATCGTTTTTTCAAGAATATCCATCCATGGATTCGGGTTTTAATTTTTGTTACTACCATTGTTCTGATTAGAGCGGTAAGCTTAAAAACATCGTTTCCGGGAGCCCTACCTTTAAGCATCTTTAGCCCTGAGTTTTACGCTCACACCTGGTATAGCCCATCGCTTGGCGATTATTTTATCAATGCAATATTAATCCTCCTAATCGCTGCATTTGCATACCGCAGTTTAAGCCAGCACAGGCTAACCATTCAAACCCTACTTGGGAAAAGCATATCGGCCATAACATTGATGTTAATGCTTTTTTGCTACGTTGCGGCCCACGCAATGATTGTGTCATTGGTTAACCACTCCACCATTCCGCTCGACACCTCCAACATTTTTAACCTCAACATTTACTCAGTCATAGGATACCTATCCGTGTTTTTTTGGGTTCTTGCTGCAATTACTTTCAACCTTCTATGGCTGCGTATTAACGAAAAGGAAAGAAAAAAACGTTTTTACAAATACCTAGCGCTTGCAGTTCTTATATTTGCGCTACCGTTTTTTGCACTAATTGATCTTAGCAACCTCTCCCTTTGGGGTTATGGATGGTTCTTGCTCGTATCGGTAACTCTTTACTGGTTCTGTTGGGTAAAAAACAAAACAATTGGCGCCAAGGCTCTGCTTTTTCTTGCAGCAGCATCGTCAATCTATATCACTGTGATAGTTTCTATCTACAACCGACAAAAGGAGGTTGCCGTTCGAAAAGTCCTTGCTGTAAGTTTGAGTAGTGAGCGGGATCCACTAGCTGAAACCATATTACATGAGCTTTACCAGGCACTCACAACCGATGCCTACGCCCGCAGTTGCGTTAAGGACATTGAGAACAAAAGCGTTGAGTTTTACGACTACTTACGCCGTGAATACTTCAAGGACTATCTTAATCGGTACGACTTAACCGCCACTGTTTGCTTAGAAAATTCAATTATAATCGATGAGTTAGGTAGTAAATCTAATTGTAATCTATTCTTTGATAACCTGATATCAAGTTACGGAATTATTCTACCCGGCTCAAGGTTTTACTACCTATCAATCCAATCGGGCTACATCTACTACATTGGTGTACTGAGTTACCGATTTGATGATGAAGTGCGCAATCTTTACATAGAGTTGAGTAGCCGGCCAAGCTGGGAGCTCCTGGGATACCCTGAATTGCTAATTGAGGGCAAGAATAAGCGAAACCAGCTGAAAGGGTACTCATGGGCAAAGTATCACGATGGCAAACTCATTACCAAGTCAGGCGACTACGAATACAAGCTATCGATAATTGAAACCGATACAGCAACGGGAGTATACAGATTTTTCAATGATAATCGATACAGCCATTTATCATATAAGCCAAACCAGTCCGATACTATTTTAATTAGCAGGCTGCGGCAAGAACCACTTAGCGCAACGGCATCGTTTGCTTACATTCTAATATCCTTCCTCTTACTTTTATCGCTCTACCTTTATTTGCTTGGAATTAAATTAAACTCAGGGTTTAGCAGTTTAAAGCATAAAATTGGTTGGGCTATGGTTTCAATTATCATCGTATCGATGGTTTTGGTAGCTGGTTCAACCATTTACTACAATGTAAAGAACTTTGACGACAGAAATCGAAGCAACCTAAGCGAGAAGTTACTTTCGCTTCAGTTTGAGCTGGAGCATCTCCTGCCTTTCATGAACCACAACAAACAAGATATTGAGATACTCAATGAAAAACTAATAGCCCTATCAAACACATTTTACACCGACATAAACATATACGACACCACTGGTATTTTGCTTGCCACATCGCGCTCCGAAGTTTTTGACAAGGAGTTACTGGGCCAAAGAATGAATCCAATTGCATGGCACCGTTTGCATAATCAACATAGCCCTAAGTATATTGAACAGGAAGTGATAGGTAGAGCCAAGTTTTTATCGGCATACGTGCCCTTATTAAATCCTTATGGGGAAACCGTTGCCTACTTAAACCTCCCGTACTTTACGCGACAGGAAGAACTCCGCAATGAGCTTTACAGCATTGTTGTGGCAATTATTAATATATTTGCGTTGCTTGCACTGCTTTCCATTTCGTTTGTGGTAGCCATAGCCTCGGAGTTAACCAAGCCCTTGGAGTTAATTCGCGAGAGTATGAGCCGGGTTAACATTACCGGAAATAATGCCACCATAGAGTATGCGGGGAACGATGAAGTAGGACAACTCATTGCCGAGTATAACAGAATGGTCATAGAGTTAGCCCGCAGCGCCGAAGAACTGGCTCGCAGTCAACGCGAAACCGCCTGGCGCGAGATGGCAAAGCAAATTGCCCATGAGGTAAAAAACCCCTTAACACCTATAAATCTTAGCCTACAACACTTAATTAAAGCCAAACGCGAAGGGTTACCAAACTGGGATGAACGTTTTGAGCAATTTGCACAATCGTTAACCGAACAAATAAAAGCCCTAACTGTTATAGCCAACGAATTCTCGTCGTTTGCAAAACTTCCAACGGCAAAACCCGAGCCAGTAAATCTTATGACAGTTATTAGCGACGTTATCACCCTATACTCAAGTTACAAGCATATCAAAACAAACCTTGTTAACAAAGCCGATGAACCAGTTGTTTTTGCCGACAAAGACCAACTCTTGAGAGCTTTCAACAACCTTGTTAAGAATGGCATACAGGCCATTGAGCGGGGGAAAACCGGGGAGGTGAACATACAAATATCAACAACTGCCAACAAAATGGTTAAGGTAGATATTACCGATACGGGCATTGGCATACCAAAGAATGCGAGGGAAAAAATATTTACACCCAACTTCACAACCAAATCGGGGGGAACTGGTTTAGGGCTAGCCATTACACGTGAAATAATACAAAACTTTGGAGGTAATATCCATTTTACCTCTACCGAAAACATTGGCACAACCTTTACGGTTGAACTACCACTTTACGAAAAATAGCCGTTTAGCTTTGTTTTGAACCCTTTAAAACAAACCGGTTAAAGACAATTAAGCCAATAATGGTTAATACACCTATTCCGCAGAACATCAACCAGAACAACTCGGGACGGTTCATATTGGTTACAAACCTAACGTAAGCAAAAGCACCAAGAACACCACCAACACCGCTACCTATTACCCCGTAAAGGAATGAATAGCCCAAGTAAAGCGCTTTTTTATCCTGAGGCGCAATTAACCCTATGTAAGAAATAAACTTGGGATGGGCGGTCATCTCACCAAGGGTAAAAATCACTAGGCCTAAAATAAAAACCCATGCATAGGTTGATATGGCCAAAAGGGCAAGTCCCAGAGTACCCAACGATATTCCTACTATCATGGTTGGTAAGGGCTTAGCATTCTCTAGAATTGCCGATACAACAAGTTGCAAAAGTATTATGGTTCCTGCATTAACAACCGTAACGTGTTCAGCATCGAACTTCCACGATGGGTTATCAACAAAGATGGTCAAAAATGAGTTAACAGCCTTATCAACCGGGGCCATGTCGATATGCTCCTTCAAGAACCATAGCACTGAGTCGTACATCTGAAAGTAGAGAATCCAGAAACCAGAATATATAACTATGGTAAGTATGAACTTATAATCCTTAAGTACCAAAAGCATATCGGCAAAAACCTGAACGAGGTTTTTTTGGCTTTTTGGCCTTGCTGGTTCGCGGAAGACAAAGAAATTTAACAATAACAGCCAGCCTGTACCAAATGCGGCCATAAGCAGAATATAATTCCAACCCAACGTTTTAAGGTAAGGTACTAGAATCAGGGGGAACAGAAATGCACCAAGGTTAATGGACCAGTAATATATACCAAAGCCTAACGATGAGTTGGACTCATTGGTGGTTCGGGCTATGGTTCCGGAAATTATTGGTTTAAAGGTTCCCGCTCCTATTGCCATAAAGGTAAGGCTTAAGAATACAGCAGAGTACGAGGTGCTGATACTTGTTAGGAAATACCCTGAACTCATTACGACTAAGGCAAAAAATAGCGTTTTTCGGTAGCCAAATCTATCGGCTATAGCACCTGCCACTATAGGGAGTATGTAAAGCAAGGGTGTAATAACACTTTTGATAATCCCTACCTTTTCTTTGGTAAACCCCAATCCGCCCTGATCGGTACTGAGAACAAGGTAAACTGAAAGTACCGACATCACACCGTAGTAAGAGCCTCGTTCAAAGAACTCCATGGTAATGGCAGTCCAAAAACTTTTACCAAACGAGCCAAAGCCTTTTTTCATGGTTTTTCAAAAATAAATTTTTGCAATATTCAACTTTTTCCCCATTTATTAGCATGATAAAAATCAAATTGTAAAAAAAGGGGGGATATTATCTCCCCCCGGCTCTATAGTGCAAGTAAGTTTTACTTTGTTTTACTTGCCTTTTTGTAAGCCTTTTGGGCCTCCTTAAGGGCATCCTCGGCAAGTTTCTTCTCACTTTTAGCCTTTTTCATGTTTTCTTTACCCTTTGCTACCATTTTTTTGCCACCCTCGTATTTTTTTAAAGCCTCTTTATACTTAACATTCCATTCTTTTACCTTTTGCTTAAACTTATTTTCGGCCTCCTTTATTTCAGCTTTGGCATTAACCACCTCCTCCTTATCCTTTGATCGTAGTTTCTTTTCTAACGGTTTAATTTCGTTAAAATGGGCCTTGTCCATTTGTTTCTGTTCAGCTTCAAGCGCCTTAATATCTACTGAGGCATCTTGCATTATCCTTTTGCCTTCGGATATTAAGCTATCGGCAGAGTAAACCTTTGCCTCGACCTTTTCAACCTTAGCCCTGGCGGCTTCAACCTTTGCCTCAAGTTTCTGTAACTTGTCATCCTGGGCGTTTGAGGCGATAGCCCAAAAGCAAAAGGCAACAATGCTTAAAAGAGTAAATTTTTTCATGCTAAGTAGGGTTATTATGTTTAACATCCATTTACTTACATGAGGAATTCATTTGCAAATTCTTAAAATCATACGAAAAAACAAGTTACAGGTTACAAAAAGTCGGGGCAGTGTAAAGCCCCGACTTTAGATAAACTATTTGAGAACAAAGATAAAATCACCACCCTGATCGCCAGCATCTTTAATATCGCCGTACATAGGGGTTACAGGACTGCTGCTTATCACCACATTACGTATAGCAGCAAAAAGCTCCTCGGCAGTAACGTAACTCTTGGTGTTATTATTTAGTTTATCAACAAGCTGCTCAAGGAAAACGCTACGATCGGGCACCTCGGTAAGATTACCGCTGGTCATAGCCTTACGGCTTGGGGCATCAAATGCCTTTTTAACCGATTGCGAGCCCTCCTCAAAAGCCTTACGCGAACGGAAAATGCTTCCGCCAAAGCATGCATCGGCAATCACAAGGGTATGTTTCGCCTTGATTGCAGCCACATAATCCTTTATTTGGCTATTTGCCAACCAGTTGGCAGTGCTATTCGACTTTGAATCGGTAGGTATCCAGTAACCAAAATCGGTTTCCTTATCCCAAAAACCATGACCGGCATAAAACACTAACAGGTTATCGTACTTGGTGACTTTACGGGTTAGCCAATCCATGGCGTTGATCATTTGCTCGCGGGTTGGATTTTTCAGGAATATTACATTACTTGGATCGAATGTGTAACGGTTAACCAGAACGGTGTAAAGCTTTGTGGCATCTTGAATGGGGTTATCCAAGTCGGTAATGGCATCGTCGGCATAGTCGTTTGCTCCCATGATGAGGGCAAAATAACGCGGTGCAGCTTTTGGGGAATCGAACACCAGGTCAAGTTCTTCGGTATCGCCTTTTGCCACCTTGCCTGATGGTAATTTCCTAAGGACAAAGAATTTCTTTTCAACGCTATTCTGATGTAGGTCAACAGCTCTAATAACAATTTCGTTCCTACCAATCATCAAAGGAACCTTTACCTGAAATACGCCCTCCTTGGAAGGTTCGGCGGAAATGCCATTAACGGTTACATCGTAAATTCCGCTTTCATCGGTAACCCTTGCCTTAACCATGGTAAACTCATCGGTGGTGGCGAGTTCCTCGCCAGTAGCCAATGAGCGCAAACGCTTATCGTCCATCCCAATGGACGACTGTGCGTAGGGGCGACCGCGGGTTGCCTCTTTGCCAACAAGTGGAATGTTAGCTGGTGAAATAAGTTCAATGACTGGTGGGTTATTATCAACCACCATTACTTTGCGAATGGTAAAATGCTGAGGCGATGAGGCTATTTGCAGCTTTTTGGTTTGCTCAACCCGCATACCAGCAGTTTGAACTGTGCTAATAGGAAGGTCGCGGAACTGAAGCTTGCCAATTTTCAAATCGATACCGTAAGTTTCGTCGGTTATGAGTTCAACACCTATATCGAGCCTCATGGCGCGGTCAACCTCGGCGGGTACTCGCTCAAACAGGAAGCGGGCTTTTACGCTCTCGCCCTTCTTAATGGTTCGTTGTGGGGTTGAGTAACGTTCGTTCCCTTCAACCTCGGCTATCTTTCCCTTCTGGGCATCATATTTACGTTTGTTAAAATCGGTAATGATAATCAGCCCGTTTATCATCTTCAAATCGCGGGTAGGGCCGTTATTTGTAATGGAAAGGATAAGCTCAATATTACCGTTAGTGGTGCGGTTAAGGCTTTCCAACTTAAACACCACATCACGAAAATCGTCCTGTAGGGGTACTACGTTCTTTGAAACAGCTTCGAGCTTAAAAACCACATCGGAATCGAGTTCTTTAAGATCTTTTAAAACATCCCAAACAATAATCTGATTCCTACCGCCGGGTATGTTGCTCCCCACATTGCCCTTAACGCTTTTAAGGGGTAAAAACGATTTTCCACCATCAACCGAATAGAATGGCGATACGGTAAACTGCTGCCCCACAGCCTCACCAGAAATGGCGTATTCAAGTGTAATCTTATCGCCAATTTGTTTTGGTGTTAACTTGCTGAATTCCTGCGCCTGTAATCCGGTAATTATACCTATGGCCCCCCATACTGAGAGTAGCACTCCTTTGATAAATGTTTTCATTTTTCGAACTATTAAAGTTTTACATATAAAACCTCTTTACCACATGCTATTGGTTTGACCTTTAAGGTTGAGGTCAAACTTCAACGTATCATTAACAAATTTGATGCCGTTAATTTCAAGGGTTGATGAAAATGAAGCTATTTCACGTGCCAACCGGGTAACGCCTCTGCTGTACTGCTGATCCAAATTCTTGAGCTTAACGCTGTAGGGCTGGGTGTTTAGCATAAGAGTGAACAGCATTTGCCTCGACAGGATGCTCCATAAACCATTATAGGTAACCAATACTTGGCTACGGGATGTGGCATCGGGCGAGGTGTAGGAATAGGGAAAAGCAGAGTATTCCAATGGTTCACCATTAAAATTCGATTTGCTTAGGAACTTATTCTCTTTTTCCCGGAAAAGGAATTCGGCGCCAACAACTTTCTGATCAGGGGCTAGCAGGTAGTTTTTCATTTCATACTCTGCCTGATTATCCTCTGCGCCATTGTAGCTTGCCGATACAAAGAATACCGACGCATTGGTCATTAGCGGGTAAAGAGTATCGGATGCATTAACCTGCTGCGGATTATATCTAACTAAAACCACATATTCGTTATAACGGGTAACATGGGTATCGAGTACTGCAAACATGGCATTGGCCACCTTACGTTTGGCTATCAACTTAAAGTATATATCAAACCGCTCATTCAAGTTGGTATAGCGCTGCACCTCTTTTGCATCGGTATAAATATCCTTGAAATACTGAATTTTACACTCTTCGTTTAAAAGTGCTAACGATTTTGCGCGGAGAATAGCCTGCTCTTTAGCTTCACCGAGAATCATATCGGGGTCGGAAACGCCAATGGCATAGTATCCGGTCCCATTTTGCAAAGGGTTAAAAAACCACCTAGGTAGAGTGTCGGGGTAGTAGCTTAAGCAGGTGACATTCTTAAAACGCCTTTGGTTTTCAAACTCACCCGAAGTTTCCTTTTCGAAAATCTTTTGAAACCGCTCTTTATCCTGAGCATAAGCATTCACGCCGATATTTATCAGCAGAATTATGGCTATCCCAATTTTTAGGCTCATTGCGTCTTAATTACAGTATCTAAAATTACAAAAATATTGTTGCTCTATGTATAAAGCCATATCTTTTTTACCACTCCCCGCAAAATATGTGATAAACTGACCATAATTGTTGACAACTTTCTAAAATAAATTCGAATGGAAAGGTTGATTTTAGTAATTTTAAGGACAAATTAATTTGAATTTATCAATTTGATTAACATCGACTCATGGAAGTTATTATAGCAATTGCCGGGATTGGAGTAGGAGCTTTACTGGTTTATCTGTTCTTAAAAGGTAAAACAACCAGTACCGCTCAACAACAAAAGGATATTGAAGAACTAACCGCAAAGCTAAACCAGTTGAACTCCGAGATAGAAGTTTTAGCCGATAGGAACCAGCATGCCAACGAAACCATAGGGACACTGCAAGCTACCCTTACGCAACGCGATGAAGAAAGAGTAACGCTTACCAGCAAGGTTTCGGCGCTTGAATCGTTGCTACAGGGTTCCGGCAAAACTATTGATGAGCTAAAGCAAGGAATGGAAAAACTCCGAACCGAACTTGATGCCAAGCAGCAATTGCTTGAGCAAGCCCGCTACAGAGGAGTTGAACTCGAAAAGGAGAATGCCTACCTGAAGGAATCGCTCGAGAAGCAAAAAAAGGATTTGGAAGCCATTGGGGAGCAATTCACCAAGGAGTTTAAACTCCTGGCTGACCAAATTCTTGAGGACAAATCGCAGAGGTTTACCAAGATGAATGTTGAAACCATCGATAGGCTTCTAAAGCCCCTTGACGATAACATCAAGCAGTTCCAGAAACAGGTTCAGGAGGTTTACGAAAAGGAAAGCCGTGAGCGTTTCTCGCTGGGCGAGAAGGTAAAGGAGCTAAGCGAGCTGAACCGTACCATTAGCCAGGAGGCAAAAAACCTAACCGAGGCGCTTAAGGGACAGGTGAAAACCCAAGGGAACTGGGGCGAAATGATTCTTGAGTCCATACTATCCAAATCGGGGCTGGTGAAGGGGCGTGAGTACACCGTTCAGGAATCGATAACCAACGAGGAGGGGAAGCGCTTTCAGCCCGATGTCATCATTTCATACCCCGATAACCGTAAGGTGGTAATCGACTCAAAGGTCTCTCTACTTGCCTACGAGCGTTACAGCTCGGCTTCAACACCATCGGAACAGCAGGCTGCTGTAACTGATTTGCTGCAATCGATAAAGCGACATATCGACGGTTTATCGGTAAAAAACTACGCCGATATGGTTGAAACCCTCGATTTTGTGATGATGTTCATTCCAATTGAGCCAGCATTCATGCTTGCAATGGAACACGATCCCTCAATATGGAACTATGCCTATGAGCAACGGGTACTCCTTATCAGCCCAACCAACCTAATTGCCGCCCTTAAACTGATTTACGACCTGTGGCAACGTGAATACCGGAATCGCTATGCCGAAGAGATAGCCAAAAAGGGAGGTCAACTTTACGATAAGTTTGTTGGCTTTCTGGAAAACTTCCGGCAAGTAGGCGATAGCCTTACCAAGGCACAAAAAACCTATGAGCAAGCCCTCGGACAGCTGAAAGAGGGTAAGGGTAATATCATTCTTCAAGCCCAACAGCTACGCCAGCTCGGCGCAAAGGCCAAGAAAAACATCCCCGATGAGTTCAATAGCATTAGCTACAAATTGGAGGAGTAAAACCAAACAAAATCCCAGTTCTATCGTATTAAATTAAGTTTTGGTATTATTTTAGGGGTCTAATTGATTTAGAATGATATCGATTTGCATACCGGTTTTTAACTTTGATGTTACTGAATTGGTAAATGAGCTTTTAGCTCAGGCCAACCGGTTGCATTATCCCATAGAGATTCTTATTTTCGACGATCACTCGCATAGTTACTTTCGTAACCGCAACTCACAGCTTGCCTCGCACAGCATGGTCAACTACCTGGAGTTCGATTTCAACATAGGCCGATCAAAAATTCGCAACCGCTTAGCCGATGTTGCTACTGGGCAATGGTTACTATTCCTCGATTGCGACGTAATGGTTGACGACCCAAATTACCTGAAACGCTACATAGAGAATCTACCCAATGCAAAGGTGGTTTGTGGCGGCCGCAAGTACGGCCCCAAGTCATTCCGGCCCGAACTTCTGCTCCGCTGGAAATACGGCGTTAAACGCGAATGCCGCTCGGCATACTCCCGCCAGCTAAAACCTTACAGCTCATTTATCAGCGGAAACTTCCTGATTGAATCCGACACCTTTCACAACATCCGTTTCAACGAGGAACTATCGGGATATGGGCATGAGGACACGCTACTTGGCCTTGACCTAAAAAAGCATAAAGTTGATATCCTTCACATCGATAACCCAACCATACACATGGGGCTCGATAGCAATCAGGAGTTTTTGGAAAAAACCGATCAGGGCGTTAAAAACCTTGTAAGGATTTTGCATATTATGCCATGCATGCGGAGGGATATTGAAAAGTCAATCACCCTACTCAGGGTATTCGGTTTCCTGCGAAAGATAGGAATGCTCTATCCTTTAAGGTGGATATCGCGTGTGTACACGCCCTTTCTCCGTAAACAGCTATGCGGGAAGCACCCATCAATCCTGCTAATGGATATTTACAAGCTATCGCTACTGGCTAAACTATACACAAAAGGCTGGCGATACCAAAGCCAGCCCTAAGTTAACGTTACTTTTCCCTAAAATAAATTTGGATAGGCACGCCGGAAAAGTTAAACCTTTCCCTGAGTCGGTTCTCAATGAATCGCTTATAGGGATCTTTGATGTATTGAGGCAGATTGCAAAAAAACGCAAACTGGGGCGTTTTAGTGGGTAGCTGCGTGGCATACTTGATTTTCACAAGTTTGCCCTTATACACCGGCGGCTCCTTGATTTGCAACGTCTCCTGTAGGAAGTTGTTTAGCTCCGATGTGGGAATACGGCACTTACGGTTCTTGTAAACCTGCATGGCAGCCTCAATCACCTTGTAAACACGCTGTTTAGTTAGAGCCGATGCAAATATGATGGGAACATCGTTGAAGGGAGCAATTCGTTCCTTGATGAGTTTTGTGTACTCATCAACGGTTTTATTGTTCTTTTCCACCAAATCCCACTTGTTAACAACCAGCACTAACCCTTTCCTATTGCGGACTATAAGGCTGAATATGTTCATATCCTGCCGTTCAATGCCCTGGGTGGCATCAACCAGCAAAAGGCATACGTCGGAGCTCTCAATGGCTCTAATGGAGCGCATTACGGAGTAAAACTCCAAATCCTCCTTTACCTTTGCCTTGCGGCGAAGGCCGGCGGTATCAACAATAATGAAATCGTGTCCAAACTTACGGTAATGGGTATCAATAGCATCGCGTGTGGTACCGGCTAATGGGGTTACAATGTTACGCTCCTCGCCAATAAATGTGTTGATTAACGACGATTTACCCACATTGGGGCGACCCACAACAGCTATACGAGGTATTTCGTTTTGTTCGGCAGCCTCATCAACATCGATGAAATGCTTTACCATATCATCGAGCAAATCGCCAGTACCGGAGCCATTGATTGATGAGATACACCAAGGGTCACCCAGACCCAGGCTGTAGAACTCGGCTGTTTGCATACGAATGGCGTTATTATCAACCTTGTTGGCTACCAGGTAAACCGGTTTTGATGCTTGCCTTAAAATCTCAGCCACTGCAATATCCATGTCGATAATGCCCTCCTGGGCATCAACCAAAAAGGTGATAACATCGGCCTCATCAATAGCAATAAGCACCTGCTTGCGAATCTCCTCCTCAAAGATATCGTCGGAATTTTCCACCCAACCGCCGGTATCAATTACTGAGAATTCCTTCCCATTCCAATCGCTTTTTCCGTATATGCGATCGCGGGTAACGCCGGCTACCTGGTCGACAATGGCATGGCGCCAGCCAACAAGGCGGTTAAAAAAGGTCGATTTACCCACGTTGGGCCTTCCTACAATAGCAACTAAATTTCCCATTGCCCTAATATCGATTTAAATGAAATATGACTAAATACGATTTACAAGGGGTAGCCAAAACGTTTGAGTTTACCCTCGTCGTTACGCCAGTTGGGATCAACCTTAACGTAAATCTCCAGAAAAACTTTCTTACCCAGGAAATTTTCCATGTCAAGCCGTGCCTCGGTTCCCACTTTTTTGAGCATTCTGCCCTGGCTGCCAATAATAATTGACTTTTGCGACTCCCTGTCAACGTAGATTATCGCCCTAATACGGTCGATGGTTTCGGACTCCTTATACTCCTCAATATCTACCTCAACCGAATACGGGATTTCCTTCTTGTAGTTAAGTAAGATTTTCTCGCGGATAATCTCCGCAGCAAAGAAACGGAGGGTTTTATCGGTCAAGGTATCCTTGGGGAAATACTCAGGCCCCTCGGGCAACTTCTCTACTATCATTTTAACCAGCACATCGGTGTTAAAGCCATGAAGGGCTGAAATTGGAAGAATATCGGCCTTGGGCATCATCTGTTTCCACCGCTCAATAAGGAGTGCAACCTTTTCCTGGTTGGATAGGTCAACCTTGTTGATTGCCAGGATTATTGGAATATCCAACTGCTGAAGTTTATCGAGAAACTCCTGGTTCTTACTGGGTGTTTCAACCGTATCGGTGATGTAAAGGATTACATCGGCATCCTCCAGGGCCGATTCCACAAACCGCATCATGGCCGATTGCAGCTTGTAGGCAGGCTTAAGAATGCCAGGGGTGTCGGAGTAAACAATCTGAAAATCATCGGAATTGACAATTCCCATAATGCGGTGGCGGGTGGTTTGTACCTTACTGGTAACAATTGAAATACGCTCACCTACCAGGGCATTCATCAGGGTTGATTTACCCACATTGGGATTGCCAATGATATTTACAAAACCCGATTTGTGCGACATAGCCTAAGATGGTTAAATTTTAGTAGAACCTATTCATCTTGAGCATGTTAACCTCTTTCTCGGTAAGGAAACGCCACTTGCCGCGTGGCAGGTTTTTCTTGGTTAAGCCTGCAAAGTAAACCCTGTCGAGCTTGGTTACCTTGTAGCCCAACGATTCAAAGATACGGCGAACTACGCGGTTCTGGCCGCTATGTATTTCAATACCGATTTCTGAACCATCGCTACCTTCAACGTAATCGATGGCATCGACCTGAATCATTTCACCATCCAGCTCAACGCCTTGGAGTATTTTATTCAAATCGTCGGGTTTAACCTTTCGGTCAAGTCCAACATGGTAAATTTTACGCTTTTTGAAGCTTGGGTGGGTAAGCCTGGTGGTAAGGTCGCCATCGTTGGTGAGCAGCAGCACTCCTGTGCTATTGCGGTCGAGCCTACCTACGGGGTAAACGCGAACATCGCAGGCACCCTCAATTAGCTCCATTACGGTATGCTTGGCATGGGGATCGTCAACAGTGGTAACATAATCCTTGGGCTTGTTGAGCAGGATGTAAACCTTACGCTCAGCGGTAAGGCGCTTGCCCTTATACATAACCACATCGTCGCGGCGTACCTTGGTGCCCAACTCAGTAACCACCTTGCCGTTAACGGTTACCTGACCGTTGGCAATCAGCTCATCGGCCTCACGGCGGCTACATACGCCTGAATTTGCTATATACCGGTTAAGGCGAATGAGATCGTCGGGCGATTTTTTGGCAACAATACCCTCGGCCTTGGCGTTATAGCGAGTGTACTCCTTGCTTTTGCTTAAGTTGAAACGGGTATGCTTAACCAGCTTGAAGCCACTGTCCTGTTTATCGCTATCCTTTCTCCGCTCGTCGCGGTAGGCCTTTGAGCTACGCTTATGCTTGGGTTCGTGGGATTCGTGTTGATTTTCATCGGTATCCCTTTTCCACGAACGTGGACGGTACGATTTTGGCTGTTCGGAATTGTCGGATTTTGGTTTGCGGAAATCGCTTTGGAGGCTATCCTTTGACCTGCGCTTTGATTCCAGCTTGAACTCATCGGAACGGGGTGATACACTTCTCTTAGGCTTAGAATCGCCTTCGTCGGTTGGTTCAACCTTTTTCAACGTAAGGGTTCGTGGCCTGTAAACCCTGGCGGGTTCCTCGGGGGAGTTACTCCGCTTCTCGCGTTTAACATCCCTGTTCATACTCTTTTTTCTCATTTACATGCTTAATTATTAACTATTTACGGCTAACGCTTTAGCCGTTTAGGGCTGCAAATATACAAATAAAAATTGATTTAGATGCTGATTAATAGAAATTTGTGTTTAGGGTTTAGTTTTTGGTGTGTAGGGGTTAGTTTTTAGTGTTTGGTTAATTTAACCTGTGTAAATCAATTAAATCAGCGTAATCTGCGTTCTACTAATTAATCACACAATCAACGAACAAGTTCTTTTGCCAGGAAAATGGACTGTAAGAATTTAACGTCCGTTTGATGATTTGTAATCATTATTATCCGATAAAAAAAATTAACAGTATGATTTCTTAATTTACATATTTACAGAAAGTTAAAATTTACCATTTCCTGATTTTAAAAAGTAAGCCCCCCTAAAACAGAGTGGGCTGCATCAATTCATCATAGGTTTTCTGCCAATTCTTAGCAGGATTTTCAAGGTACCGGAGTAAATGTAGGTAGTTAAACAGGTGGATCTTACAACATCAGACCAAATTGGAAAATGCCCATTGCCTCTCCAGCATTTTTTGGACTACAGCCATCAACAGGTTTGCAATTAGCCCGCAGTATAACTGTATTTTTATGGCATTTTCATTGTCGTCCAGGAAGTATTTTAGCGGGAAATTTTGTTTAAGCTGCTTAAAAAGCCGCTCGATTTGCCAACTGTTTATTTATCACGTCCTTAATCCTGCTGTCCGAGATAGGATGACCAAGTTTCTTAAGAAGCTCATGGCAGATGTTGCCAAAAAATCCGAATCGCTCCGTTTGCTGGCATCTGAAATGGTTGTGGTAAAACAAAACCACTAAAAAGGGTTGGGAATTCCTTGTGGGCTCCCTTCTCTTATATTTTTATCAGACAACAGTGGTTTGAAACAAAACTTTCCATAAAATTCAAAGACGTTGCAGTTGATTTAACTGCAGCGGAAAGTTTAATCGTAAAATTAATACTATTGCGGTTAAACGAGCAGAAATTCGTTGCAGTACGTGGAGTGCTGTTGGCAAACAAGTTGAAAAGCCATTGATGAATACACTCTGTAAACTTTTCATTGTACCGTTTGAATATCACACACAAGAAGGTAATCCAGAAAGTTTTAGAGAAGTAGATTTTTATGTGCTTTCAAGAGATGGTAAAAAACTTAGAACAGAAGTAAAGTTAATGGCCAAAGGGAATCCTGAAAGTGCAGACGCAATTTTTGCGAGAGAACCTGCCATTTTTTTAGCAGATAAACTTTCAGACAAAAATAAAAAGCAAGCAGAAATGCTAAATGTTCATTGGATAGAATTACGTAAAGATAGTGGTTACAAACATTTTCAAAATGTGCTTAACGCATTAAATGTACCTAATAGTGACTTTAACGGAGACTTAAATACGCGATTAGACGAAATATTGAAAAAATCTATGGTGAGTAGCAGGACAAAAGAAAGAAAGGCAGCCGATAACCGCAATTTGGCGTAATAGCAAGTGCAGTGCATGACAGTTTTGTTGTAGGTTCAAGTGCAATTCTTCAATTGAACTTTTGTGCTATAAATCCGCCACTACGCTAAGTCGAAAATAGTTAAAACCCCAAGTAAAAATCACCGGTTAACCGTTTGTACTCATCGGAGTAGGACCCATCGGGGTTGTGGATGGTGAGGGTGCTTTCTGTTATGGGCTTTTTGGTGGCCTCCAGCTGAAGCAGAACCCTTAGCACCTTTCGGCCGGGGCGTGATTGCACATTAACCTTTTGCGTGCAGTAAAGGCCATGAGCGCTAGCCATGGCAATAAAAACGTTTCCCTCGGAGTAAGGGAAAACTCCACTGAACTTGCCGCCGGGAGCAAGTAACATTCTAACACCTTCAATCAAATCGGGATAGGGAAGACTCTCGGAATGGCGCGAGATATTTCGGCCAACGTGTGGCGATTTGAGCGATTGGTTGAAGTAGGGAGGATTGGATACAATTAGATCGTATGAATGCTTGACCGATTGGGCAAAACTCTGCAAGGAGCAATTAATAATATCGATACGGTTTGCCCACGGCGATAGGGTAACATTGTTTCGGGCATCGGCTGCCGAGAGGGTATCAATCTCAATGGCATCGACATATGCATTGGCGTTACGCTGGGCAAGCATAATGGCAATTACACCCGTTCCGGTTCCAATGTCCAGAATCCGATTGGCACCCGAGACATTGGCCCATGACCCCAGAAGCACACCATCGGTGTTTACACGCATGGCTGTGTTGGACTGATGAACCGTAAACTGCTTGAACCTAAAGTAACTATTCCCCACGGCAATGCAATTTAGAACTTTTCATGTAAACTCAGCCCAAACAGGGCGTAATCGTACTTAACCGGATCGGCAGGGTCAAACTTCCGGAGTGCTTCGGTTAGCTCATTAACAGCTTTAAAATCGTCGTTCTTGCGTTGGAGTAAACCCAGCTTACGGGCTATACGTCCCGTATGCAAATCGAGCGGGATTAGCAAGGCTGATGTTGGGATAGTTCTCCATAACCCAAAATCGACTCCCTCGGTTGCAGGGCGAACCATCCAACGTAAAAACATGTTTATACGCTTGGCGGCAGCACCCGCAGCAACATTTGGGACATGGCGGAGAGTGCGTGCAGGCACCCCGCACTCCATAAATACATCCCGGTAGGCCTGTATGGCATCGTGTACCAATTGCTTTTGGCGGTAACCTTTGGTAAACACTTGTTCAAGTCCGCCTAAATGGGTGTATATGTGCCTTAGTACGTAAACAAACTCAATGGCATCGGCTGAACTGAAGGTGCGATGAACAAAGCCATGCAGGGCATGCTCATCGGCTTTGGAAAAGTTCATCACAAACTCGTAGGGCTTATTGACCATGATGCCCATAAGCTTGCGGGCGCTATTCACTATCGATTTTCGGCTACCCCAGGCAAAGGTGGCGGCAAACAGAGCACTTATCTCAATATCGTGCTTATTGGAAAAGCCATGTGGCACCTGAATGGGATCACCATCAATAAATGCCAGGCAAGCGTAGCGCCTATACCTGTCGTTAAGCAAATCGGCAAGCTCAGCAAACGAGCTGGGTGTAAGCATGGCTAAACAAGTTGACCGTCGTTCATGGAGATTTGCAGGTTGGCCATGCGTGCCAAATCCTTATCGTGGGTTACCACCACAAAGGTTTGCCCAAAGGTATCGCGCAGGTGGAAGAAGAGCTTATGCAGCTCCTCCTTATTATGCGAATCGAGGTTACCGGAGGGTTCATCGGCCAATACCACCATGGGATTGTTGATGAGGGCACGAGCCACTGCCACCCTTTGCTGCTCCCCACCCGATAATCCGGAGGGTTTATGGCTAACCCTGTGGGACAATCCCAAGAACTCAAGCAGTTCCTTTGCACGCTTTGAGGCGTCGGCCATGCTTTTACCTGCAATAAGCGCAGGCATGCAAACATTCTCAAGAGCAGTAAACTCAGGTAAAAGATGGTGGAACTGGAACACAAAACCAATATGGCTGTTACGGAATCGTGCAAGCTGAGTATCGTTAAGCGAGGTAACATCAACACCGTTGTAAAGCACTTTGCCTTTTTCGGGTTGGCTAAGCGTACCCATTATTTGCAAAAGGGTAGTTTTGCCTGCTCCGCTAGGACCTACAATGGCAATCACTTTCTTTTCTGGTATCTCAACAGTAATGCCTTTCAACACGGTAAGCGGGCCAAACGATTTTACTATGTTTTCAACCTTAATCATCTATCTAAATAAGAATATGTAGTTCAACAAAGGTAAACAATTTCAGGAAAGGATAAAGAATAAAGGATAAAGGGGAAAGGGGAAGGTGTTTAGTGTTTCGTTGATTTTTTATCTGAGTAAATCCTTTCAATCTGCCTAATCGGTGTTCCATTGGATTTACCCTCAACAAGTAGTCAGTAACTATCAACATCAACTATCATTCTAAGCGTTGTGTGGGAACTCAATCTAACCAGCATGCTTACTGCTGGGGTTGTCATCGTTTTCAGCGTCTTTGTCATCCAGGTTGGTGAGGCTGATTTGGCTTCGAATCTCGGAGATACTTTTTTGCAGGTAATGGTAAGCTCTTCCCAGTAGTCGGGCAACATTTAGCAGGGTTGCCGAGTCAAAGAGCAACAAAGCAACTATAACAATTACAACCAGTTCCCATAGGCCTAAAAAAAGCATAATCATGGTACTCAACGTTTACTACCCAAAGGTAGTCAGAAAAACAAAAAAAGTTTACAAAATCATAGTTTATCAACCTAAAAAATTATAGTTTAGCACCATATTTAAACCATAAGATATTAACCAAAATCCAAACCTTGAGATATGAGTAAGATTCTTGTACTGGGAGCTGGAATGTCTGCATCAAGTCTGATCAAATATTTGCTTGACTGTAGTTCCGAATTAAACTGGGAAGTAATTGTTACTGCCAGAAGCATTGAAAAAGCTCAAAGTAAACTCGGTGGACATCCTCATGGAACACCCAAAGTTTTTGATATTTCGAATATTGATCTTTTATCTGTTTTGATCAACGATAGTGATGTGATTATTTCATTGCTTCCAGCAAAATTTCATCCGATTGTTGCCCAGGAGTGCGTTAGGCAAGGAAAGCATATGCTTACCGCATCTTACGTTTCGGACACCCTGAAATCGTTGCATGAGGAAGCACAACAAAAGGATATAGCCCTGCTTAATGAACTTGGCGTTGACCCGGGTATCGACCACATGTCGGCCATGCGGGTTATAGATGAGATAAAAGCCAAGGGGGGAAAACTAACCGGATTCATAAGCAATACCGGCGGCCTAATTGCGCCTGAGAGCGACAACAACCCATGGAACTACAAGTTTACATGGAATCCACGCAACGTGGTACTTGCCGGTCAGGGAGTGGCTCAATACCTTGAGAACGGGCAATACAAGTATACCCCATACCATCGGCTTTTTACAAGCGTAAGGGAATACAATATCATGGATTTGGGTAAGTTTGAGATGTACCCCAACCGCGACTCGCTTAAGTATAGGGAGATATACGGGATTGAGGACATACAAACCATTATACGAGGCACTCTGCGCCGCGCCGGATACAGTAAGGCCTGGAACGTGTTTGTTCAGCTTGGCATGACCGACGACTCCTACAAAATGGCAAACAGCGAAAAGCTAACCAAGCGCGAGTTCTTAAACAGTTTCCTACCCTACCATCCTACCGAAACCGTTGAGGAAAAACTAAAAAGAATTATCCCCGACACTCAGGACGAAGTGATGTTTAATAAGCTGAAATGGCTAGGAATGTTCGAGAACGAACCCATTGGTCTTCCCAATGCAAGCCCTGCCCAACTGCTGCAGCATATACTTGAACCCAAACTAGCACTTGGCCCGAACGATAAGGATATGATTGTTATGCAGCATATTTTCGACTATGAGTTGTTCGGCAAAAAGCATCGTAAAACATCAACCATGGTGATAATTGGGAAGGATACCACCCACACCGCCATGTCCATTACAGTGGGAACCCCCTTGGCCATCGCCACCAAACTTTTACTTACCGGCCAAATTAAGGACCGCGGTGTAATAGTCCCCACTAAGCCAGATCTTTACAACCCAATACTCAATGAACTTGAAAATTACGGTGTTAAGTTTATTGAGGAGGATGTTGATGTAGAGTAGCAATTTGAAGTACGCTATATTTAATGCCGGATTAAAAGTCCGGCTTTTTTCTATTTCAAAAGATTGATTTTAAAACCTATCTGGAATGCCACGAATTATCAAATTCAACTGGGCTAATAAAAATGGGGAGGCGGTGAGATTTTTAGAGGAAAGAGTCGGAATGATACATAACAAACTGTTTATGAGATACTTAAGGGAATAAAGAAAAGCAAATTTTGATCATTAAATAGATATATCTCTTTATTAGGTGTGTCGCTTTATGTACTACCACAACTGTTCAAAATATCTTAAAATCAAAATGCGTCTATCTATTAATCAGATGGTTACAGTTCACAAGCAACCATTTTCAAAATTAAACCCTACCCAGCAGAAATGTCTTGGTGAAGATGTACCGCTTGTTTTATAAATTTGTTATATGATAAAAATGAACAAGCACCCGCTTAAATGCGCTAAATATCATTTAGTCATTTCAACTAAAAGGCGTTTAAGCAAATCAGCATTAGCAATTATTTAAACTCAAAGTTGACTAATATAAATCTAAACTGATAAAAATGATAAAGTTTAAAATTACAAAACGCGATGCATTATTCTTCTTTCCCGGAGTAATTGCTGTAATAATTATTGAGATGATATTCAACTGGCAAAGTTGTAAAAATGGCTTCATGGAAGGTTGGAATGCAGCAAAAACTGAGGTGAAAAGATAAAACCGAATCTTTAGGTTTACTAAACCGAGATTAGTCAATGGAAACACAAAAATTATACACACCTTGTTTCTGTTGACTTATGGGAGGTAACCCCGACTCATCAAAATCTTTCATTCCGAACTTTCGGAATGAATAGATATTCGTTAGTCGGTTCGTCAATTGGTTTTTCAATTGCCAGATTTGGGCTAAATTGTTTTACTCAGCAACAGTAGCCAAGCGAAACTACCTATTTAAAAATTCCACTGCACCTTAAAGTATGCTAGTTGGCCATTGTTTGGGTATTCATCGGTGGTGTGGCCGGTAAACAACATGGCGGTTAGGGCAAGGGTTAGGTTGTTGGAGGCTGAGTAGCCTACACTGGGTATCACCGCGGCCGACCAGTCGATTGGGTTGGCCAGTATGACCAGCGAGGGGGTAAAGAGCGTTTCCACAGTGCCATTTACTCCCACAAAAAGGTTCACTTTCCCTCGGCTCAGCATCATGGGGCTTTGCGCGCGTGGTTCAATGAGGCTAAGAGGTTCTTGGCTGCCCCTACGGCCAAAGGAGTTGTAAAGTGCTCCAAGCTGCACAAAGCTATTGCTCCCCATAGATCGGTCGGCCGAGAGAGTGGCTACAAATCCACTTTTTGCATCCGATTTTTGGGCACTAAAGTATGAAACCTCGCTCCTGATGGCAAATTGACCCAACTCACTCGATAGGCCTCCGCCCAGCACGTAGTAGCCAGCCATTCTGGCAGCCAAGGCCTGAAAATCGGTGCGGGCTATGTTTGCCCTGTACCTTACGCCGTAGGCGCTGCTATCGGCAGTTTTGTGGGGCTGGTAAACCAAATCGAAATACGATAGCGTTCCGGTGTAAACCTTTAGGTTTACGGCATCGGTGCCCGGACGCTCAGGGTATTCCAGGTTTAGGTACGAAAAGGTGTTAAAGATATCGTTGGGGTTCCAAACCAAATCCATGCCCCAATTAATGCGCTGGCGGCCAACGGTTAGCTCAATGCTGTTGAGGATAAACCTCGCCAATAGCCTATCGAACTCGGTATGACCAACAAACGAACGGCCATCGGCCCATAGGAATGAAAGGTCAACAAACCCATTACTGCTTCCAATAAGCAATGAGTAGGTGGGAATGGTCTCAACAAAATCGCCATAAATAAATCGATTGCGCGCCTGAATATCAAACCTCAGCCAATCGGTGGCATCCCACTTGAACTCAAGCCTATTTTCAAGGGTTTGGTCAGTGAACCAAAACAGCGTATCGGGGTATGGGATAAACAGGTTGTTGAGCAGCTTCAAGTGCCCCTTAAACTCCTGTGCGTGTGCATTACCAAAAATCAGCAACACAAAAAGCAAGGCAGGTTTAATTGCATTTTTCATGCGATAAGGATTTACTGGAGCGTATCGGATTTAATTCGTCCATCCTCGAGCAGAATTACCCGGCGGGCACGGTTCATCACACGCTGGTCGTGGGTGGAAAAGATAAAGGTAACACCTTCATTCCGGTTAAGGTGCTCCATGATCTGCAAAAGATTTTCGGCCGATTTACCATCGAGGTTGGCAGTGGGTTCATCGGCCAGGATAAACTGAGGCTTTGATGCCAAAGCGCGGGCAACGGCAACCCTCTGCTGCTGCCCACCCGATAGCTTAGCCGGACGGCTGGCAAACCTGTCGGCCAGGCCAACTTTGACAAGCATATCGGCTGCCACCTGCTTGCGCACCCTTGCAGACACTCCCTGCAGCTGCATAATTAGCTCAACATTCTCGCCGGCAGTAAGCACAGGTATCAAATTATATGATTGGAAAACAAACCCAATGTTCCGAAGCCTGAAATCGATAAGCTTTGAACCCTTTAGCTCATTAAGCCAGACATCGCCAACACGAATTTTACCGTTGGTTGGTGAGTCGAGCCCGCCCAGGAGGTTGAGCAAGGTTGTTTTTCCAGAGCCCGAAGGACCCACAATAGCAGTAAACTCCCCTTTTTCGATGGTTAGGTTGATATTGCTCAGGGCTGTAACCTTTACCTCCGAGTCGTTGTATATCTTGTCAACATTTACAACTTCAATTATTGCCATATATGTTGATATTTAAATGGTTATCGCAATTCACTCAACTCTTAATGCTTGCATGGGATTTAGCTTAAGCGCCCTTCTTGCAGGCCAAAGCGAAGCCAAAACACCTGTTGCAGTGACCAAAATGGTTACAAGCACGTAGTTAGCCAAGGTAATATCAGGGTAAACCACTGAGGAGTAGCCAATGGCTTCAAAACCCTCGGCCCACATACTGAAATCGAAGCCCGTCTGGGCAAATATCTTGATAAATACAATGCTGAAAACAATTCCCACAACCCCTCCGGTAAGGGTAAGAAAAACCGATTCCATCATTATCATGCTATAAACGCGTAAACGGTTCATCCCAATGGCCATGAGCATACCAAACTCACGGTATCGCTCCAGAACGTTCATCATCATGGTATTAATAATTCCAAATGCCAGGGCAAACAGGATGATAACAATGTAAATTAAGCCCATAAAATCGCCAAAGGCAGCATAAAGTGCAATTTCGGGCGATATTTCATCCCACCTTCTCACCTTCAGGTTTTGATAAGTAGTAGATAGCGTTTGTGCAATGCTTACCACGCTGGTATTATCCTTGCAGAGTAGGGCAACCTCATGAACATAATTTGGATTGATATTAGCCGCTAAAGCAAGATTCTCGAAATTTACGTAAGCCATACGCGCATCAAAGGCTGTATTGGAGGTGCGGTAAATACCACGAACCCTGAACATTGCGCTATGCAGCTCACCAGCCGGTGTCTGAAATGTTAGAACCACAGGGCCGTTTAACCTGAACGAAGCGCAGGAGTCGGCTAGGGTTTCGGAGTAGTGGTTAAAAAGTGCAGGCTCAAGTTCAGCTCTAAGGGCGTTCATAAAACTTGAGCGAGTCCTAATCCTCCTACCCACCAATGGTTGGATTTGCTCCCCAAGCCTTAGCTCCATTGCAGAGAGTTTTTGAGCAATGCTATCGGTTAGTTCATAGTTTACCAATTTCAGCTCCTCGGCTGCTTTCTTCCCAAGAACAATCGATGGGGTTTTAAAATCACCTTCAAGGAAACTGCCCATTATCAACTTGTTGGGAATACCACTAACGCTACGCTCACTGTTTGGCTTAACGCCAAGCACAACCAGGCCCGAGTTGGCCCTATCGGTTTGAGCCATGGCAAATACCTTCAACCTTCCGCTAAGCCCAACTATTCCATCGGCAGAGCTAAGGGCTTGGGCCACCGAATCGAAATTGAAAGTTTTATCAACCTCCTCATTAAGGAGGAATTCGGGGTTGTGTATCTGAATGTGCGATATCTCGTTCTGAATGCTATCGGCTATGCGTTGTTTAACCCAACCATTAATGAGGGCCATGGTAGTAACGCCACCCCAAAGGCCTAGGGCAACGGCCACTACCACTACCATGCTCCGGGTGGGGTTGCGCCAAACATTTCGCCAGCTTAGAGAAAGTAACATGTTCTAAATAGTTTTATGGTTTTCAACTCAATTGATTACCGTTTAATTGCTGATACCGTGTTAAGCCTTAGTATTTTCCGAGCAGGATAGATGTAAGCCAGCAAAACCATGAAAATTACTGAAATGCCCTGCCAAACGACGTATGAACCAAACGGAGCCATTGGCATTAAGGGTTCAAAACCCATATCCATCATCATTTTTGCCATTTCACCGGTTAACCTAATGGGATGAACATGGTAGTAATGAATTACTGGTAGCCCAACAAGATACCCAAGTGCTACACCAATCAATGCCATAATAAGCATCTCGAGTAAAACCGTTATGGCCAGTTTAATTTTTTGCATACCAACAGCCACAAGCACACCAAACTCATGCATCCGTTCGTGAACCATCATTATTACAGTTCCAAAAATTCCGAAGAACACAACAAAATAGAGCAGAAAAAGGAAAGCCTTCCCGCTCTGGTTACTGCTTTCAATCTGTTGAACCAGAACCCTGTTCAGGTCTTGCCAGGTTTTAACATCCAGGCTGGTATGCGCTAGCGCCTTTCTTAGGCCATTGGAAATGGCCACTAATGCTTCGTCGCTTGCATCGTTCAGGTTAACAGCCATATACGACAACAGGTTATGGGCATTGGAGAAATTTTGAGCTAATTGCAGCGGCATGTAAACCATTCGGTTATCGAGGTCAGGGTTGGGCATTCGAACAATCCCAACAACCTGGTAAATACCGGCGGCAAAAGTACCCTGGTAACCCTGACTCAGCATTACAAGGGAATCGCCTACCTGAATGTTTAAGAAATTGGCCAAGCTCGATGAGATTACAACACCGCTATCGTTGCTGGTAATAAAACGTCCCTGCACCCGTGATAGGTTGAGGATTTGGTTTAGCTGGGCAGCATCAATCGGATGGTCGTCGAAAATTCTGGCCAGCCTTACAGAATCGGTAAACGATTCGCCGGCGTGCGCACCAAGTATCCTTTTTACTTCATCAGTAAAAGCAGGTTTCATGCCTGAAATATCGGTCAAGTTTTTGGAGATGGTGTATCTAACAATGAACTGTTCAGGGTTTGAGAATTGTTTTTCAGCCTCAGGATCAATTCCAAGCAGAAGAACGCCCTTGGTAATGTTGCCCGATGAAGCTAGGGAAAAGGTTTCGAGCCGTGGGGTTACTGCTTTTACATTGGGAACCCTTAAAATTGTTTCCGGAAGGCTTTGGTCAAACTCAAAGGTGTTCTCCAGCGAAGGATCGTCGGCAAAATCGGGGTGTTGAACACGGATATAGCCGTAGTACTGCTCAATGGCATTACGAATCATGAGCGAGTAGGAACCCAGCTGGAATGAACGCATTACTACGGCAAATAGTACCGCAAAAAAGATACTTGAGACGGTAATGGCCGTTCGGCGCTTATTGCGCCAAAAATTCCGTTGTGCTATTTTTAAGTAACTCATACCTAAAGTTTGGGTTGATTGTTAATTTGACTACTTTACCTGAGTAAGGTTACGCAGCGAGAAGAAACTATCTTTTATATCGATATTGAACTTGATAGTGTTCAGCTCTACAATGGTTTTGTTGCCAGGCTCATCGGCCGGGAGCAATTCGTAAAGCGTTGGTATGGTTCGGCCATCAACCACCTTGATTTGGTGAGCCAGTTCGGTCTTCACCAGGTTTTGTTCCTCGTCGTAGTATTCCGATTTCAGGATAAGGTAATGTTTCTTAGTAATCCAAAGAATCATTTTGCCCCAAACAACCGGAGCATCGGGCTTGGGAGAAAGGGTAATTCGCCAACAATCCCACCCCTCAACTTGTTCCTCACCGGCAATGGAGTGGTTGTAGTCAACCACAATTGACCGCTGGTTGAGCAAATCGTCGTTGGTAAAGTCGGAGCCCATCCAACCCTGCGAGAGCATGGATGGTGGCAGCTTAATCGTTCGGTTGATGGTTGGGTTCCAGCTCCACATCTCACGGTTAATTTTCAGAAAGGCCTGTCCCTTTTCCCTTGCAGGGGAAGTAATAAAGACCAAAGAGAGTTCAGTACCCTTGCTCCAGCTCTTAAACGAGAGCGAACGCTCCCATTTGGGGCGTACAATACGCATGGTTATTTCGCTGTAACTCGATTTTTCGCCACGCATCATCTCGTCGGCTTTCCGTACAATCTCAGTAGCATTCTGGGCAACTGCAAAAGCAGTAACCGATGTCAGGAGAATCGAAGCCAAAAGACGTAAATTCATTAGTTTCAATTTTAAGTTGATAATCTATCATTTAACATACCGTTTAATAATCTCATTCTTAATTGCATCAAGCGGAAAATCCTCATTAGTAATATAGTTGATAATTATGCCATCGGAAAGAGCGTGTAGCATCATAAACTCCATGTCGGGATTCGGATAGCCCTTGCGCCTAAAGTATTGAATCAAGATAGCCACCACGGGTTCATAAATACTCTCCAACTTTTGCATCAGCTCCTTACTGAAAACGTTAGGTTGTAGCATAACCAATAAGTAAAGTTTCCAGTAGTTGCGGTTTTCTATAATTTTACGGAACATGTCGTTGATAAACAGCTCCATCTCTGTATCGGTAAGAACCCCGTCATGATTCTCGTCAAATTTTTCAACCAGGTTGTTCATTCCAGCAATCACGATGTGGGAGAGTAGCTCCTCCTTGGAGCTATAGTAATGGTAAAGCAAACCCTTTGAAACACCTGCCTTTTGGGCGATGTCGGCAATGGTTGCCGAATGAAAACCCTTGTGGGCAAAAACATTAAGTGCAGCATCTAAAATCTGCATAACTCGTTGCTGGCGGATTGCTTCAACTTGCTGTTTTGTGCGTGGCATATTTATTTTTGATTGAACAGTCGGTCAAATAAAAAAGAATATTTTTTGATGTGCAAATTTTTTGGGAAAAAATTTTGTGTAAAGCTTCAGATTTTAAAAATTCAGAAAATAAAATGTTTACCATTTAAATAAATTGTATTTAAACAAAACAGAAACACTAAAAAATTTGCTTACCTTTGAATGGTCTGTAACCTTTGGATGTATATATCGAATTCGGATCTGGTAGGTTAGGTAATCTTGAGTAAAGCACAAGATTACACAACCATTTCTGTTTGGCAGCAACCTGCCAAGTTTTACATTCTTATAAATTTTCAAACAAATTAATAGCGGCAAAGCCATGCTTTTGCCTGTTAAAACATAACCACTAGATCATGGAACAAGAAAACAACTCCATACACGATTTCGACATAGCATTAAAATGCGAATACTTTTCGTACGTTGAACGTCAAGGGCTAGGCAGCCCTGAGGCAACAATCAAGGCATTGAGTTTTATCGACAATCTTACACCAAGCTCTAAGATTGCCGATATAGGATGCGGAACAGGTGGTCAAACCATGGTGTTGGCTCAAAACGCCCCGTAAATAATATCGGGTATTGACCTGTTTCCACGGTTTGTTGATATTTTCAACCAGAATGCAGCCAAACCAGGCCTAGCGGATAAAGTTAAAGCAATAGTTGGGTCAATGGATAAGCTTCCCTTTAAGGAGGAAGAGTTTGACCTTATTTGGTCAGAGGGAGCCATCTATAACATTGGTTTTGAACGCGGACTAACCGAATGGCGGCGATTCCTCAAGAAAGGGGGCTACGTGGCAGTAACTGAAGTATCGTGGTTTACGCCACAGCGCCCAGCAGAAATTGAGCAGATCTGGTTAAATGCTTACCTGGAAATTGATACCATTCCAAACAAAGTTGCAATCATGCAAAAGACTGGATATGTTCCGGTTGATACGTTCATACTGCCCGAAAACTGTTGGACTGAGCATTTTTATGCACTTCAAGTATCAGCGCAGAAACTTTTCATGGAAAAGTATGCAGGCAATCAGAATGCCATGCGATTGGTTGAAAACTTACAACACGAGGCTCAACTCTGCGCCAGGTACAAGGATTACTATGGCTATGCTTTCTATATTGGGAATAAAATGTAGTTGATTAAAAGGAAGGGGCTAGTCACACAAATGCCGTAGCCCTTTCCTTTTCTTTACATATCCATACTGATATCTACAAGAAACAACACCCAAGCATTGCCACTAACGCCTAGCTAATTCTCCCATGGTTAGGAAACAACGAGTTTGGCTCAATCATTAAAAAACCGCAAGCCAAATTAATAAACTCATTAAACTCCAACCGGTTTACAAGTCCTCCCAACCTGTTGATATTTATTTGGGTAAAAAAAGTTCATGCCAATTCAATTTAGTTATTTTTGCAGCAAACTGGAGAAGTAGTCATGAGTGTTGGATATTCCGAAGATAGTATTAAAACGTTGGAATGGCAGGAGCACATTCGCAAGCGCCCGGGTATGTACATCGGCAAACTTGGCGACGGCTCTCAGCCCGACGATGGCATTTACATTCTGCTTAAGGAGGTAGTTGACAACTCCATCGATGAGTTCATGATGGGGAATGGAAAACGTATTGATATTTTGCTTGACGATAAAACCGTCTCGATACGCGACTACGGGCGGGGAATCCCGCAGGGGAAACTCATAGATGTTGCATCCAAAATGAATACAGGTGCCAAGTACGATTCCAAGGTTTTCAAGAAATCGGTTGGCCTGAATGGTGTTGGTATCAAGGCAGTAAATGCCCTATCATCGCAGTTTATCATCAAAAGCATTCGTGAAGGTTTGGTTCGCGAGGCTGAGTTTGCAGGTGGCATACTTGTTAACGACAAACAATACCCAGCCAATGGCGAGGCAAACGGCACCTATGTTCAGTTTACCCCAGATGAAACGGTATTCGGCAAATACTCATTCCAGGATGAGTATATCGAGACCATGATCCGTAACTACACCTACCTCAACACCAACCTTACCATCAGCTACAATGGCAAAGAGTTTATCTCAAAAAAAGGGTTACTCGACCTTCTGAACGAAAACATAACCACTGAACCCCTCTACCCTATCATTCATCTGAAAGGCGAAGATATTGAAGTGGCCATAACCCATGGTGTTGGCTACGGCGAGGACTACTATACATTTGTCAACGGCCAACACACCACCCAGGGCGGAACGCATTTAACCGCATTCCGCGAGGCTTACGTGAAGACTATCAGGGAGTTCTACAAGAAAGATTTCGACCCATCGGACATTCGTACATCCATTATAGCAGCCATAAGCATAAAGGTTGAAGACCCCGTATTTGAGTCGCAAACCAAAACCAAACTGGGCAGCAAAGATATGGGGCCCAATGACCCATCGGTAAAGCAATTCATCACCGATTTTATTAAGGAAAAACTCGACAACTACCTGCATAGGAACAGCGAAACCTCTCAAGTTCTGCTGCAAAAGATTATTGAATCCGAAAAGGAGCGCAAGGCCATCTCGGGTATCAAGAAGATTGCCCGTGAGCGCGCCAAAAAGGCGAGCTTGCATAACCGAAAGCTACGCGATTGCCGTATTCATTACAATAGCAAGGATGAGCGCGCCCACGAAAGCACCCTTTTTATCACCGAGGGCGATTCGGCAAGCGGCTCCATCACCAAATCGCGCGATGTGAACACCCAGGCAGTATTCTCACTTCGCGGTAAACCGCTTAACACCTACAGGTTAACCAAAAAGATTGTTTACGAGAACGAGGAGTTTAACCTGCTACAGGCTGCCCTCGACATTGAGGAGGACATGGAAAACCTCCGCTATAACCGGATTGTAATAGCAACCGATGCCGATGTGGACGGAATGCACATCAGGCTTTTGCTCATTACCTTTTTCCTGCAGTTCTTCCCTGAGCTAATCCGTCAGGAACATCTTTTCATCCTACAAACCCCGCTTTTCAGGGTTCGTAACAAAAAGAAGACTATTTACTGCTACTCCCCCGAGGAGAAGGAAAAGGCAATAGCCGAACTTGGCCCAAACCCTGAAATAACAAGGTTTAAAGGGTTAGGAGAAATTTCGCCCGATGAGTTCAAGAACTTTATCGGCCCCGATATGAGGCTTGATCCGGTTCGCCTAACCAAGGAAGACCAGATACAAGACCTGCTTGAATTCTACATGGGCAAGAACACCCCCGACCGTCAGGACTTCATAATAAACAACCTCAGGATTGAGGAAGATATTATTGACGAGGAGCCTGCCCCTAAAGTTGATGAAAACAGTATCGACGAAGAGGCCCAGCAAGAAGAGGGAAACAAAAACCTGGTAGCATAAACATCAACCGACAATAGCTCAAGAACATGCGATTGGACGATTTTGAAGCGGATGAGCTGTTAAGCGAAGGTGAGGGGAAACCCATTTCGCCAGAACTTCATGCCAAAATTGAAAGGATTACTGGCGAGGCAGCCAAAAAGACCCACATCTCTGGGATGTACAAGGATTGGTTCTTGGATTATGCCTCATACGTAATACTGGAACGTGCCGTTCCGCACCTCGATGACGGGTTGAAACCAGTACAACGCCGCATTCTGCATGCCATGAAGCGGCTCGACGATGGCCGTTACAACAAAGTGGCCAATATCATCGGCTACACCATGCAGTATCACCCGCACGGCGACGCCTCCATTGGCGATGCGCTGGTGCAACTTGGTCAAAAAGACTTGCTGATTGACACTCAGGGGAACTGGGGCAATATACTAACCGGCGACGGGGCAGCCGCCCCGCGATACATTGAGGCCAGACTCTCAAAGTTTGCCCTTGAGGTGGTTTTCAACCCCAAAACCACTGAGTGGATGCTCAGCTACGACGGTCGAAACCAAGAACCGGTTACTCTTCCGGTAAAGTTCCCGCTCCTCTTGGCACAAGGGGTTGAGGGAATTGCTGTGGGCTTGGCCTCAAAAATCCTACCCCACAACTTCAACGAACTAATCGACGCAGCCATTAGCTACCTGAAAGGTAAAGATTTTGAACTTTACCCGGATTTCCCAACCGGTGGCCTTGCCGATTGCAGCCGCTATAACGATGGTTTACGTGGTGGAGCGGTTAAAGTACGAGCCCGCATCCAAAAACTCGACCGCAAAACCCTTGCAATAACAGAAATTCCCTTCGGAAAAACCACCACATCGCTTATCGAATCAATTCTAAAAGCAAACGAAAAAGGGAAAATTAAGATCAAAAAAATTGACGATAACACCGCCGAAAACGTTGAGATTCTCATCCACCTGCATCCCGATGCCAACCCCGACATGACAATCGATGCACTTTATGCCTTTACCGATTGCGAAATGTCCATATCCACCAACTCGTGCGTTATTTACGACGATAAGCCTCGTTTCATGGGCGTTAAAGATATCCTAAAAGCCTCGGTCGATAGAACAAAAGCGCTCCTTACCATGGAGCTCAACATCAGGCTGGCTGAACTTGAGGATGGTTGGCATTTCTCGTCGTTGGAGAAGATTTTCTTTGAGGAACGAATCTACCGTGAACTGGAAAAGGATACCGAAACCTGGGATTTGGTGATTGAGGCCATTGAGCGCGGCTTCGATCCATACCGTAAACTACTAAAGCGCGAAATCACCCGCGACGACATACTTAAACTTACCGAGAAACCAGTCCGAAAGATATCGAAGTTCGACATCAAAAAGGCCGATGAGCACATCAAAGCCGTGGAATCCGAAATAGAGCAGGTAAAGCATCACCTGGCCAATATCGTAACTTACACCATCGATTATTTCCAGCAAATCAAAAAGAAGTACGGGAAAGGGAGGGATCGCAAAACTGAACTTCGCAGTTTCGATACCATTGTGGCCACAAAGGTGGTTGTGGCCAACGAAAAACTTTACGTCAACCGCTCCGAAGGCTTTGTTGGCACTGGATTGAAGAAGGATGAGTACGTTTGCGATTGCTCCGATATCGACGATGTAATAGTAATACTCCGTAACGGAAAGTACTACATCCGTAAAGTACAGGAAAAGGATTTCTTTGGCAAGGACATTGTTCATGTTGGCGTTTACAAAAAGAACGACACCAGGACCATATACAATGTGGTTTACCGCGATGGTCTTAACGGCGATATCATGATGAAGCGCTGTGCCATTAACGGTACTACACGCGACAAGGAGTATGATATAACCAAAGGAACACCGGGGTCGCAAATTCTTTGGATTAGCGCCAACCCCAATGGCGAAACCGAGGTGCTAAAGGTTTACCTAAAACCGCGACCTCGTTTGCGCAATCTAATACTTGAGCTGGATTTCAGCCAACTGGCAATCAAAGGACGAAACTCACAGGGCAATATCTTTACCCGATACGCCATCCACAAAATCATGCTCAAGGAAAAGATTGCAGGCACAGTGGAAGGCGTAAAGATTTGGTACGATCCCGAGGTAATGCGCCTAAACCATGAAGGGCAAGGTGAATTCCTTGGCGAATTTATGCCTGATGAACGAGTTCTGGTTGTGAACCCCGATGGAACATACTTCCTTGCCAACACCAATTACGCATTCAGATTTGACGTGCAACCCTTAGTTGTAGAAAAATTTAATCCACACAAGGTTTTCTCGGCGGTTTACCACGACAGTGAGCAAAAATATTATTACCTTAAGCGTTTCCGCTTTGAACAAACCGAAAAAAAACAATCGTTTATCCCCAACGAGGATAACTCAAAACTCATAGCGTTGAACGCCGATGTTTACCCTGCTCTAAAACTCGAGTTTGGTGGTAAGCATGCAAACCGTAAACCCGAAAATATCGATGTTGATGTCTTTATAGCCGTAAAGGGTTACAAGGCAAAAGGGAAACGACTAACCACCTTCGATGTTAAACGGGTTGAGTTTATTGAGCCCCTGGAAAAAGAAAAATCAGCTTTTGAAGAAGATTCGGGTATTACCCATGGTCCACAATCTGACGATAATGATACCGGCTCATCGGCAGAACAAATGAGTTTGGAACTATAGTTACAAAGAGCAGTTTTTTTTCTGCTCTTTTTCTATATCTTTGGTATCCCATTTATAACACTTAACAAAGCACTATGTATTAGGAATTTGACAATTGACTTGATTAATAAATATAGCGTTTAACCATGAAGATCTTCCTTATTGGGTTCATGTCCAGTGGAAAGACCACAGTTGGCAAAGAATTAGCTCAAGCCTTAGGGTACCAGTTCCTCGACTTGGATGAGTATATCGAAACCAAGCACCAAAGAACAATTAAGCAGATATTTGAAACCAAAGGCGAAGAGCATTTTCGTCTCATTGAGAATGAGGCTCTTAAAGAGGTTTGTTCATTTAACGGCGATTTTGTGATTTCATCGGGTGGGGGAACTTCATGTTTTTACAACAATATCGACTACATGAACCGCAATGGCATTACTGTTTACCTTAGGCTTGAGGTTTCGACACTGGTAGCCCGCTTGGTGGAATCGAAAATTGACAGACCTTTACTTTGGGGTAAAACTCGCGAGGAACTGAACGATTACATTATACGTGTTCTTGACGAACGAAAAAAATTTTACGATAAAGCTCAAATCATTGTGGATGCCAACAATACCAAACCAACTGATTTGGCAAAGATAATTATATCAACACTTGAATAGATGGCATAATAGCATTTGTAAATCTTTTCGGCCATTCCACTTGATTTTCTCTTTAAAATACTTATGTTTGCTAATAATTTGAGATAGAATGAAGGCGATGCGATACATTTTTGGGGGATTTTGCCTAGTCCTAACTTTTAACATCCAATTACTTGCTCAGATTGAGAGCCAAGGTTTAAACTCCGACTCCATTTATGAGCAAAGACAAATCAACCAGATGGATAGCCTGCTTTACCAGTGGTATATCCAGCAACCCAATGAAGATAATAGCCTGGTAGCCGATATTGAGGGCGACACCATTGAAGGTGCTGAACTTCCCGACTCCATTTACATAAAACGTTTACAAACCATCAACTCATTAATTGATTTACCTTACAATAATATTGTAAGGAGTTTCATAAAAGCTTACACGGAGAAAAAGCGCGACAAGGTAGAAGTGATGCTTGGACTGACCGATTACTACTTCCCAATGATTGAGGAAATACTGGACATGTATCAGCTTCCTCAGGAGTTAAGGTTTTTGCCAGTTATTGAATCGGCATTAAACCCTCGGGCGGTTTCAAGAGTTGGCGCTACCGGGCTTTGGCAATTCATGTACGGAACAAGCAGGATGTACAACCTTACCATTAACTCCTTCATCGATGAACGCCGCGATCCGCTGGCCGCCACCCATGCAGCAAGTCGATTCTTGAAAGACCTCTACTCTATTTACGGAGACTGGACACTTGTAATTGCTGCATACAACTGCGGTCCCGGGAATGTAAACAAGGCCATCCGGCGTTCAGGCGGCAAAAGGAATTACTGGGATATCTATTACCACTTGCCCCGCGAAACTCGCGGATATGTTCCCGCTTTCATTGCTGCCAGCTACACCTACTACTTTTACAATGAGCACAACCTTAAACCCAAACCCATTACCCTACCCCCTGCTACCGATACTATAATTGTAAACAAGATGCTGCACCTGCAACAGATTGCTGAGGTACTCGATTACCCCATTGAGCTACTCCGCGATTTAAATCCACAGTATAAAATTGATATTATACCCGCTAAAGGCAAATCTTACGTCTTAAGATTGCCTAAAGAAATGGTTGGCCCTTTCCTTGACAGGGAGCAAGAAATATACGCCTACAAGGACAGTGTCTTCTTTAATCAAAAGATTTTGGCAAACCCATCTAAATACACTGCATCATATCAGCATGAGGTACCCCCGGGCTCAATTCGTATAGTTTACAAGGTGAAGAAGGGTGATGTGCTGGGCACAATTGCCCAACGCTACAATGTCACCGTTAGACAGCTCAAGGACTGGAATAACCTGCATAGAAATCTTATTAGGATAGGCCAACGATTGGTTATCTACGTTCCGGAGCGAACCGCAACAAGACTAGGCATTGTTCAGGAAAAAAAATCGTAATGTAGTATAGCATTTCTTCCTTGCCGTTGGACGAACAAAACTTGCTGTTCGTCCTTTTCTTTATTTTATTAAACGCGTAACCCAATAAATAATATTTTCTTTGCAGTCAATATAGTTTAATATGAATCGAATCATTATATCGGGTGTGGTTTTCGTTTTGCTTTTATCCTGTGCTTCGAGCTCCAAAACGGGAAAGGTTCAGGAAAAGAATGACTTTATTCCCTTTGTTGAGTTCTATACCATTACGGAGGGTAAAACACTGAGCGGAAATGCAAACCCCGGACGGAGAATTGATGGCCCAGGCTACTCCTACGATTCAGTCTCCCAAAAATTGGAAATATACCGTAAAAACCTTACTGACACATTAAACATAAAACTCTACCTTGGAGTTGGGAAAGTGCTTACGGGTACAGCAGGGCTAGGGGTTTCGAGTACAATTATTGGTGTTAACAACCTGCCTTTTACCCACAACGATTTCACCATTACCCATGCAACCAAATCAAAAGTTAACTGTTTGCTTAAAGGTAAAAAGTTTGTATTAATCCCAAGCCAAGAGTACTCATTGTCAGAAACCAAAATTGACTCCCTGCCCAACTCCACAATAGTTCAAACCACCACAACTTGGAAGGTAACATTTAAAGGGTTTGTAAAAAACAAGTAAACAATAACTCAGGTATTAGTAACCAGTAACATCAACTTTATGCAGAAAAGATCCATTTATTTGGGTTTAGTAACCGTATGGTTGCTGCTTTTAACTTCCTACTCGTTGCTTTTTGGGGTGCCCAAAAAGTATGTTCCCAAGGAACCAACTTGCAGAATCCAACTTTGATTACAACTTTTTAATTCGAGCCATAGTCTGTGATAAAATTACCGATGTTCCAGTTAATTCAGCAGAGGGAAACGCCATATCCTTCTACCCTAACCCAGTTGAAGACGATGGATATATTAAATTTGTTAATAACCAAAACTCCATTAACGCAAACATCGAAGTGGTTAATATGCTTGGGCAGGTAATCATCTCACAATCTATCAGCAACTTTACTGCTGGCGAAAATGTTATGCCTGTTAACCTATCAGGTTTGTCAAAGGGGATCTATGTTATTAAAATAAGTACGATCAACCCGGCCAATTTACAAGTAATCAGCACAAAAACTATCAAGCTCAACAAAAAATAGCCATTTGACATAATGTTTGTTTAAATGGTCGTGTAAACTAATCCAAATTTTAGAAACGAAATATCTAATTACACTTGCAACCCTGGTAATGCTAGCATTCCCTATGTTTGCACAGGAAAAACCTACCGTTTCAGAGGAATCCAATGTTGTTAAGGTAAACATTTTAAGTTTACTTGTAGGAACCGGTTCGTTTTTCTATGAGCACAAGCTCACCGATAATCTTTCCGGACAAATGGGAGTTGGCTATCTTAACTACAAAATTGGGGATTCAAAATTCTCTGGACTTATCCTAACCCCAGAGGTACGTTTTTATCCCAAAAGCAATGCCATAGATGGTTATTACCTTGCGCCATACTTCAGGTATCAGAACTTTAAACTTGAGAATACTGAAACCAACAATAAGGGAACCTATGGAAACTATTGAGGTGGTTTAGCCATTGATCGTCAGCGGATTACCGACTCAGGATTTACCATGGATCTTTTCTTTGGTAGCCATTACAGTAAAGGCAGCATCAAAACCGAAGAAGGTGCTACTGGTGAAAATTTTGATACAGCAAAATTTGAAGGTTTCCGTATTCGTATTGGATTCTCAATTGGTTTTGCTTTCTAATCATTTTAAATCAATAAAGAAAGAGGTGCTTTTAGGGCACCTCTTTTCTTTTATCTACAAATACTACTTTGTAACTATATTCCTAAACGTTTCCGTAAGGCTTTCCCCTCATCCTCAAACCCGGGTTTACTCAACAGGGCAAACATATTCTTCTTGTAAGCCTCCACGCCCGGTTGGTCGAATGGATTTACATCCAGGGCATAACCGCTAATGGCGCATGCGCGCTCAAAAAAGTAAAGCAGGTAACCAATCCAAAATGCGTTTAGTTCAGGAATGGTAATCTGAATGCAGGGCACTCCCCCGTCGTTGTGGGCCACTATGGTACCCAGTTCGGCCATATGATTTACCTCGGTAAGGCGTTTACCAGTAAGGAAGTTAAGCTGGTCAAGGTTTTCTGGGTCGTTTGGAATAATGAGTGTATGGGATGGTTTTTCAACAGAGATTACTGTTTCAAAAATAAAACGCTCACCCTCCTGAATGTACTGACCTATGGAGTGCAAATCGGTGGTAAAATCGACACCGGCAGGGAAAATACCCTTGTTTTCTTTTCCTTCGCTTTCGCCGTAGAGCTGTTTCCACCACTCGGTTACATAGTGGAGTTTTGGGGTGTAGTTTACCATGATTTCTACCTTTTTGCCCTTGGCATAAAGCACATTCCGGGCTGCCGCATACTGGCAAGCTGGGTTTTGTTCAAATGGCACATTAGCCGAGGTATCGTTTAGGGCTTGGCGTGCACCCTCAACCAACTTCCTGATATCAAAACCAGCTATGGCTATGGGTAAAAGGCCTACTGGGGTTAGCACAGAGTAACGTCCTCCTACATCATCAGGAATTACAAAAGTGCGATAGCCTTCGGTACCAGCCAACTTGCGTAGGGCACCCTTCGACTGGTCAGTAATGGCAACAATGCGGGAAGCCGCCTCGGTTTTACCCACCTTGCCCTCAAGGTGCTGCTTAAGCAGACGAAATGCTATGGCAGGCTCAGTGGTTGTTCCCGATTTGGAAATAACCACAATGGAGTAGGAATGCTTATCGAGCAACTTTAAAAGTTCGGCATGGTAATCCTCACAAATGCTGTTGCCGGCAAAAATCACCTTTGTGCTACCATTTTCGAACATCGAAAAACTGCTGCCCAAAGCCTCAATCACAGCCTTTGCTCCAAGGTAAGAGCCACCAATCCCAACTACTACCACAAACTCGCTCTTGGAACGGAACTCATGGGCTACCTTTTCTATACTTTTCAACTGTTCCTCGGTGATTTCGGCAGGTAAGGTTACCCAGCCCAAAAAATCGTTGCCCTTACCGCTTTTGGTTTCAATCTGCCTTTGGCATAAGTCTATCCTTTCTTTCAATGAGTGTACCTCATTGCCATCGGCAAACTGGTAAATGTTGTTAAGCTTAACTTGAAGTTTACTCATTTTAGTAAGTAATTTGTATTTACTTTTTTAACTCTTTCAAAATCGATTCTACTAAAAACCTAAACGGTTCATTCCAAAATCAACGCCGCTTGCCTGGTAATGACTACGGGGAAATTTATTTTTACTACACCGGCACTTGAGCTTTCGGGTCTTATCAATCTTAGTACTTTGGGGTGCTACTTTACGATTGCAGCCATAGGCGAATAGCAGCGTAACTGGAACTGCGAAAAGAATCGTTATTTTTATTAGCTTTCTCATCTCAGCGCGAAGTTACAAAGAATTTACAACCAATTGTACGATTATTTTTTTTTCGATTTTTCCAAACATATCAGGAATACATGACTTAAACCGTTTTAGAAAGCGTTTGGGCATCGTTAAAAAAAGGCTAACAAAAACTAAATTTGCAACCTCAGCCATACCTGTTATGCCAAAAAGGGAAAAAATAATTGGGAAAAAGGTCGAAGAAATAGAGGCAACGCTTTCCAATCTGGGGTTACCCTCTCAATATGCATTAAAGCTGGCAGTATGGATTTACCGTAAGCGGATTCAAAATTACGCTGATATAAATGACATTCCAAAGCATGTACTAAATACCCTGCAAAATAAATTTGGCGATATACATGAAGGAAAGGACTTTGAACGCTATCCCGTAACCGATGGTTCCGTAAAACACCTGTTTTCGAACGCCCAAGGGCAACGCTATGAGTCGATTTACATGGACAATGGCAAACGCAAAACGCTTTGCGTGTCAACACAGGCTGGATGTCGCATGGGCTGCAAGTTCTGTATGACCGGGAGCATTGGTTACAAAGGTAATCTGGATGCCAGTAGTATTGTGGGGCAGTTGTTAGCAATTCCCGAAACTAAAAGTGTAAACCGACTGGTAATAATGGGCATGGGTGAACCTTTTGACAACTGGGCTGAGGTTAGCCGGGCACTGGAAATATTAACATCCGCTTGGGGAGTTGCCTTTGGAAAGTCACATATTACACTCTCAACGGTAGGTATTCTTGAAGGTTTAGAGAGGTTCTTATTGAACCCCAGATGCAACCTTGCCATAAGCCTTCATTCCCCATTCTCCGATGAAAGGGCAATGCTAATGCCCTCAGAAAGAGAAAATCCGATAAGCGAGGCTATTAAGTTACTGCTCAAATACCCTATGGCAAAACCTTTACGGCTATCGTTTGAGTATGTTGGTCTTGGAACCATCAACCTGAGCGAGCAGCATGCAAAAGCCATATCGGAAATCCTAAAAGGGTTAAAATATCATATCAACATAATACCCTGGAACGAGCATCCGGCAGCCGACTTTAAAAGCCCAACTATTGATGAGCTGGAAAACTTTACCCGCTGGTTAAATCAATACGGGGTGCTTTGGACAATTCGCCAATCGAAAGGAAACGAAGTTGGGGCAGCCTGCGGCCAAATGGCCGGCAAACACACACCAAAATAACTTACAGCAAAGGAATGGGTTAGTATCCACCTTAACCAATCAAACCTTTTGCCCTTTCAAGTGCAAGATTGAACGATGGTAGAATATTCTCCTTCCCAATAAGTTTACCCACTCCACCTCGTTCCAGATCTGCATAAACCTCCTTTCTAACTCCAGAAAGAACTACCTTAACGTTAAAGTTTTGAAGAGCCTTAATGGTATCCTTAAGGTTGTTTAACCCAGTTGAATCAATAAAGGGTACATGGCGCATTCTGATAATCATTACCTTCGATTTTAAGCCTAACTGTTTTATTACAGCGCTATACTCCTTTGCCGAGGCAAAGAAGAAAGGTCCACTAATCTCATATATTGATATTTCTTTTGGAATATCGTGATACTGCTCAAGCAAATCGGAATCAACTTCGAACTGAACCGTCTGGGCGGCATCGGACATACATTTCATGAACAGGAACGAAGCCATTACTACTCCTATCTCAATAGCTACGGTAAGATCAACCAAAACACTGAGCAGGGAAGTGGTAAGCAGAATTGCACGGTCAAGGAATGGAGCTTTAAGAATTGATACAAAATTACGCCATTCGCTCATGTTATAAAAAAACAACAATTAGTATACTAGCAAGGCACGACATAGAAATTAGCTTTGCCCATTTGCCAAAGAAAAGCATAATCAGAAGAAAGGTGAGGGCATGAATCATACCGGCTACGGGTGTTCGCCCACCATTCTTTACATTTGTGGCAGTTCGTGCAATTGCTCCTGTTGCAGGTATTCCCCCAAAAAACGGTATAACCACATTAGCTATACCCTGAGCAATAAGTTCAGTATTGGAACGATGATTTTCCCCAATCATACCATCAGGCAACAACTGCATAGAGCACTGATTCTATGCCGCCTAAAAGCGCATGGTGAGCGCAGGGGCAATGTAAAAGCCAATTTTATCAAAATTAATATGTGGTACTGAAACAGAGAAACTGCTGGAAATTTCGCCAAAAAAAAACTCTCAATTGTAGTAACGGGTATCTTAAAAACTGCCACAACAACAGTAACCAGAATAATTGCCACAATTGAACCAGGTATTTTAGTGGTTATCCTCTTGAAGTAAACCGAAATCAGAATGGTAACCAAAGTGATAATTACTGCTGCTGGGTTAATGGTAAAGAGCGAACTAAAATAAGCGCTTCACTTGGCAATGAACGCTGTAGGCACCTTATCGATATTAAGCCCTAATGCATCCTTGATTTGGGTAGAAAAAATAACCAATGCTATACCACTGGTAAACCCTACTACTAAAGGATATGGTATGAACTTTAGCAGCGCTCCCAGGCGGAGCAATCCAAACCCAATAAGAAAGATTCCTGCTAGTGCGGTAGCAATTATTAGTCCATCTACAGTGTACTGTTCAATAATGCCGTAAACAACAACAATGAATGCACCAGTTGGACCACCAATTTGAACGCGGCTGCCTCCAAGAAACGATATAATAAAGCCGGCAACCACTGCAGTTACAAGCCCCTTATCGGGCGAAACTCCCGTTGCTACAGCAAATGCTATAGCCAATGGTAGTGCTACAATACCAACTATTATTCCGGGAAAAAGATCCTTGGCAAACTGTGTCTTAAAATAATCCTCACCAATTACCGAGAATAGTTTTGGTTTAAAAACCTTTCCATTTTTCTATCTTTAAGTTTTTTTTAAATGATTGCAAAAGTAGATAAAACCACAGCTCGTTATTCAATCTTTTATTTTTTTTGATATTTTTAATACCCTAAGAGCACGCGTATGAACAATTGCTTAAAAACAATCTTTAACCGCAAAAGTGTGCGAAGCTTCACAAGCCATGATGTAAGCATTGAACTACTAGAAGAACTTGCCCGTGTGGGCATGGCTGCACCCTCAGCAAGGAACTTACAGCCGTGGGCATTTGTAATTATCACTAACCGATCCACCTTGGATGCTCTTGCAGAGCGTTTACCGTACGCCAAAATGCTCTTTGATGCACCCGCCGCCATTGTTGTTTGCGGCGACCTTTCAAAAGCAGGCGATAGCCCCGAAGGATACTGGGTTCAGGATTGCTCAGCAGCAACTCAAAACATATTGCTTGCCGCCGAGGCATTGGGCTTAGGAGCGGTATGGACTGGCGTTCACCCGCGAACCGATAGGGTAACTACCGTAAAGGATGTACTAAAATTACCCGACAATATAATACCGCTTAACGTTATTCCTATTGGTTATCCCAAAGGTGAACACCAGCCTAAAAATAAGTTTAAAGCTGAAAACATCCACTGGCAAAAATGGTAGCCTAAATGTTGCCTATCAAAGTAGAGGCCGTAAGTTCCTTGTAACGCTCGGTAAAACTGGCACACACCTGTTTTAGTTGCTTCAATTCCGGGATATTGGGTTCAATCTCAAACCCGTAACTATCGAGTTTTTCCTCAACAAATGCAATAGATAAGTGTTCAACATGCCTGGCAGGTTGATAACCAACATCCTTGGTGTCGTTAATGATCACCTCGTTTAGCAACTCACAGTTAACCATTAAATCGAGGAGGTTTCGCATCAGGCGTTGAGGAATTTTGAGGCTAACCGATAGCTCAAGGCTTGTAGCCGGTTTTTTGCCCTGCAAAAAACGCTTGACAATGGTGCTTAACACTAGCAAAGCCAGTAATTTCCTATTTCTATGGCTAATATAAGTGGTTTCTCTTTCAAATTCATACATATCAACATTTTGATAGGCAAATGAGATTTCAGCACCAAACAGCACTACCTGCCAACTAAGTTGAACCCAAAAAAGGAATAAGGGCAAGGCTGCAAAACTCCCGTAAATTCCGTTGTAACGCGACACTCCTATTTGAAGGGTAATATATAACCATTGAAGGATTACAAAACCAGAGCCGGCAATAATACCGGCAATAATTCCTGATTTAAACGAAACCTTTGTATTGGGAATTGCAATAAATATAAAACTAAAAAGTATCCATATTAACAAATATGGAAGGAACTGGAGCATATTAACAATGAAAGGGCTAATGTAGCTAATCAGTTCATGTTTTTGGGCAATAGAGGTTACAGTAGTGGCAAGGTAAATATGAATGCTTCCAGAAGAAATAAGAAGTATAGGCGATATAAGCATGATGGAAAGGTAATCAGTAAATTTCCGTATCCAACTGCGAGGTTTCTCAACATACCAAATATCGTTAAATGCATGCTCAATGCTAGAAAGTACATTAATTACAGACCAAAATAAAATCACAACGCCAATACCAGCAATAACACCGCCTCCTGTGCGAGCCAAGAGTGAGTTTGCAAAGGCAATCACCCTGCCAATAACCTCTTCCTGCCCAGAAAACTGAACCATGAGCTGTTTCTCTAAATATTTTTCAAAACCAAACCCCTTGGCAATTCCAAATGCCATAGCAAAAATTGGCACAATGGACATGAGCGTATAATAGGTCAATGCCGATGCTTTTACAACTACCTTATCCTCAAAAAAACCTTTTAGGGTAAGTAGCAGCACCCGTAAATACTTGAAGAGCCACTTCAGTTTAGGTGGCAACTCATCGCGGTTCATGCTCCAAATATCGTGGAGCAAGAACCGTTGAACCTTTTTGTACAACTCACCAAACCTGCTTGTTTTCCTTGGCTTAATCATTGCAATAGTTTTTAATGGTGAAAACTTTACCAGGCTTGCTGCTTACCACTCCAGAGAATTCGAGGTTTAACAGCGATGATAGTACTTTTGAAACCGGCAACCCTGTACCAAGAGCAATGAGGTCGACAGTTTCTTCGCCTTTTGCCTTCAGAAAGTTAAGAATTTTTATCTCGTCTTCATTCAGTCTATCAAAGTTTATTGTGAACTGCTTAATGCTTTCGGTTTTTTTAACCGATTTCCATCCCATAACGAACTCTACATCCTCAGCCGATTCCACAAGTGCCGCCTTGTTTTGCTTAATCAACATATTGCAACCCTGGGAGTAAGCAGATGTAACATTGCCGGGTACGGCAAGCACATCACGATTGTATGAATTAGCTATATCGGCAGTAACCAAAGCGCCACCCTCAACTGCGCTCTCAACCACAACGGTGGCATCGGAAAGACCGGCAATAATTCGGTTACGACGCAAAAAGTTATTGGGGTCAAATGGTGTACCGGAAATAAAATCGGTAACCAGAGCACCATGCTCAACTATATCCTTTGCCACTCTGCGGTGTGCTGTCGGATAAATGGTGTCCAACCCGTGGCCAAGAACGGCTATGGTAGGCAAATTGTTTTTCAGGGCAGATTTGTGTGCTACTATATCAATGCCGTAAGCCAACCCACTTACAATTATTGGTGCATGCCCACTGGCAACCAAGCCATTTACAATGTCCTCGCACACCTGTTTGCCATAAGCTGTTGCTTTGCGAGTTCCCACCATGCTAATTATCTTATCGGCATTAAAGTTGATATTGGTGTGAGTTTTCACGTAAAGCATAACCGGGCCATCCTCGCATTGACGTAATCGCTCAGGGTACTCAGGGTCAGTATAATAAAGTGCTTTTATCTTATACCTATCAATAAATTCAATTTCTTTCTCGGCTAGGTGCAAAACATTCTGGGTTGCCACCTCGGTGGCAATGGTTCTGCCAACTCCAGGAATTTTTAGCAATGCTTTTTTTGATTGATGAAAAACTGCCTCGGCACTACCACAATAGGCTATTAAACGCTTAGCGGTTATACTCCCTACTTTAGGGATAAGCTCAATGGCTATTCGATATTGCAACTCGCTTGCGCCCATGCCCTAAACTTTTGAAAGCTGCTTAAGCGAATTTTCCATGCTTTGGTATTGATCAGCGGTTAACGACACTATAGAAACCGGGGGGTATTTCATAACCTTATTCCCTTTTTTCACATAAATGTGGAGCTGTTTTTTTGGCCATTTGTGGGTAATCTCATACTTGTAGAATTCAGAGTGTGGAATCTCCATCGATATCTTTTTACCACCCCAAGGGCGCAGTTTGAAAGTTCGAATAACCAGCTTGTTCCCCTCGTCGTTATACGAAACAAAGGCAGCATCCATCCAAATAAAATAGCCGAAAAACATAAGATAAAGTATTACAACAATGGCTATTACCCATCCCTGGCTAATTCCAATACTACTCTCAATGTAATCGGGAATTGATGTTAAATACATTAGTACAATTACACTTACCACCACTACTGCCAAAACAAGCTTCAGGGAGTGGATTCCATATACTGTGTCCTGGTTATCGAACTTCATAATGTATCAATTTTCTAATTTACGTCTATTCAGTTCTCTCAGAATTGCAAAACGTTGCTCGGCAAAAATATTTGGCAACGAAGGGTCGAAGCTATAAAGCCTATGCATCCATCGTAGTGTATCGGTAAGGCTACCGTAAGGTGTAATTGTTGCCACATTATACCCCCTACTGGCAAGGTTGAAAGTTATGGTTTTGGCCATTCCGTATCGCTGCAAAAAGGTAATATTCTTGTTGGTATGTCCCACACCACAACCCTCCATGAGCGAAGTAAGGTAAAGTATGTTGTCGGGGTTGTGGCTAATCAGTAATGCTGAAACATGATCGATATTGTTGAACAGAAACTTAGTTACCTCATAGAATACTCGCTTAGTCTCGTTAAAGCTATGGCAGTTCGAGTCGTTGTGGTTATTATCTACAAACTTTTTATTTATGTACTCTGAGGTTAAATACTTGGCAATTGCAATACCCGGAGTAAAGCCTTGACCTGAGCCCATTCTTACAAGGTCAACTATTCTTTTTTGCGAGTTAAGATGGCACAGATGGAAGAGCAAAAATACAGTTGTTTTTTGGGTATTATATCGTTGCATTAAGTCAATTGCTATTGCATGAAGTGCTGAAAAGCCAGCAAAATTTGGTGTATATAGGATTATCGTTATACCTTTCCTATTAGCATTCTCGCAAAGGGAGTCAACATAATCAATAAACAATTGAAACGTTTTCTTATCGACTTGGTTCAAAAAACCATCGGTTGACACCAAGCCAAGGAGACGGGGTTCAACGTACTCGTCAACATTAAAAAAAAGAAACTCCAACCCTGGTATATCGTAATTATCGTTAACTAAATCCGATAACAAATCGGAAACGGAGTTATTTCTGCTTGAGATTGGCAAAACGCAGGAGAGAATTCTATTGTGAAAGTTTTGGGTTGATATTTCTTTTAGCGCATCTATGGAATTGTTGCAAAAAAATCGATTTACTAAAAACTTACCCGGAAAATCCTTAAAAATTTTTAGTCTTTTGGCAAAGATTGAAAATAAAATCAATGACTTTGCTAATATCTTTTTGGCAAGAATGAAAAGAACAAGGGATTCGCAGCGGAGCGATGCGTTACTTCTTCCTTCAAAAACATGTTCAGTGTTACTAAGTGAGAACATTATTTCTTAATTTTATCTTCAAAATTATCATTTTTAAATAAAACTAAACATTTTAAACTATTAACTGCATAAGCGGTTTAATTTAAAGAATGACTAAAACAAACTTTTAAAACATATTAAAATGAGTTTACCAAAAAAATCACTGGCCATAATCCTTGCATGTTTCTCAATATCTGGGATTTCCCATAATCAGGTAGAATGGTACCGTTATCCTGCCATATCGCCCGATGGCAAAACCATAGCATTTGTTTACAAAGGCGATATTTACACGGTTCCTGCAACCGGGGGCGAGGCAACTGCATTGACAGCTAATCCAGCACACGATTACCTACCGGTATGGAGCCACAACGGCGATTACATTGCCTTTGCTTCGAATAGGTATGGGAATATGGATGTGTTTATTATGCCATCAAAGGGCGGTGAACCCAAACGCTTAACCTACCACTCAGCCGATGAGTTGCCCTACACCTTTACAGCTGACGACAAGCATGTGCTTTTCGGTGCAGCACGTTACGACATGGCATCCAGCCGCCTATACCCAACCAAATCGCAACCTGAACTCTATTCAGTTCCCGTTAACGGGGGTTTAGTTAATCAGGTTCTGCCTGTTCCCGCTGAGTGGGTATCAGTTTCAAGCGACGGAAAGCTGTTAGCTTTTCACGATAAAAAAGGTGGTGAAAATGAGTTTCGCAAGCATCACCACTCATCAACTGCACGCGATATTTGGTTATACAATACTCAAACCCAGGAATACAAACAGCTCACAACCTACAAGGGGGAGGATCGTAATCCGGTTTTTGCGCCGGGCGATTCGGTAATTTACTTCCTCCGTGAGCATGCAAATTTTAATGTGTTCAAACTTTCACTATTCAACTCATCGGAAGTTAAACAGGTTACTAAATTCACCACTCATCCGGTTCGGTTTTTAAGCATCAGCCAGGACGGAACGCTTTGCTTTGGCTACGATGGCTCCATTTACACTTTGGGTAACAATGGAATAATTAATAAGGTAGATATCAGGTTAAACCGCGACTATCAGCAGAATCCTGAGCAAACCGTATCGCTTAGTGGGAACATACGCGAGGTGGCTGTTTCGCCCGACGGCAAAGAGGTTGCATTTATTGCACGAGGCGATGTTTTTGTTACCTCCGTAGAGGGGGCGTTTACAAAACGAATTACCCAAACCCCTGAACAGGAACGATTTGTGACCTTTATGCCCGATGGAAAAAGCATTGTGTATGCTAGTGAACGGAATGGTCGCTGGCAAATATTCAAAGCTTCGCGCATTCGCCCCGAAGAGCCGTTCTTTTTTGCATCAACCTTAATCAAAGAGGAGTTACTTATAGGCAATGAACATGACAACTATCAACCACTCCCCTCACCCGATGGCAAAAAGTTGGCTTACATTGAGGATAGAACTACCCTTAAGGTTTTGGATTTGGCGAGCAAGACAACCAAAACGTTGCTTACACCGAAGGAACTTTACTACATGCGCGATGGCGACCAAAACTTCACATGGAGCCCCGATAGCCACTGGCTTCTGGTTGAGTACTCTCCAACCATGTCCAACAAGGAGATTATTGCCATACCTGCCGATGGCTCTGAACCTTACAGAAATCTTACGCAAAACGGTTACGACGATTTTACTCCCCGCTGGGCAAATGAAGGCAAGCAGGTGCTTTGGCTCTCAACTCGCGATGGGCTTAGGAGCTACGCCAATAGCGGTGAGCGCCAAAGCGATGTTTACACACTCTTCCTGACCCGCGACTCCTGGGATAAATTCAGACTTAGCAAGGACGAATACAACTTGCTGAAAGCAATTGAGGAAAAGCAGAAAGAGGCAAAACAAAAAAAGGGCGATGATAAGCCAAAGGATAAAAAAACAAAAGACAAAAAGGATAAAGAAAAGGTTGACAGTACACTTAAGTTCGACTGGGATGGCTTTGAGCATCGCTTGGCTCGCCTTACAACCTCCTCGGCCGACATTGCCGATGCTCTGCTTAGCCGCGATGGTGAAACCCTTTACTACCTTGCCCGCTACGATAAGGGCTACAACCTTTGGTCGATGAATGTGCGCGAAAAAGAGGCAAAAATCATTATTAATATGGATGCCGATAACGCCCACATATACTGGGACAAAGCAGAAAAAAACATGTTCATGCTAGCCGATGGTAAAATCTATAAGGTTGATGCTGATAAAGGCAAGCGGGAAGCATTAAAAATAGCAGCAGAAATCACTGTTAACACCGATGCCGAAAGGCAAGCCATGTATGAACATGTGGTTATCAGAACCCGAAAAGGATTTTACACGCCCACATTCCATGGTGTGGACTGGGACTTCATGGCTGAACATTACCGAAAATTCCTCCCTCATATTGGAAATGGTTTTGAGTTTGCAGAACTACTCAGCGAGCTGTTGGGCGAGCTTAACGTATCGCATTCAGGTGCACGTTACTACCACAAAAGTTCAAATGGCGATCAAACAGCATCGCTTGGAATAATCCCCGATGTAACCTACCAGGCGCAAGGTATCAAAGTTGATGAGATTCTTTTAGGTGGACCACTCGACCATAACGAGTTTAACCTCACTACACCCTTCATTATTACTGCAATTGATGGCAATCCCATTGGTGTTGATAAGGATTGGGCTTACTACCTCAACCGAAAAACCAATATATATACCCTACTCACCCTTAAGGAGCTAAGCAGTGGCAAGGAAAAACAAGTAACGGTAAAACCTATAAGCATATCGCAGGAGTCCCGATTGCTATACCGCCGTTGGGTTAAACGAAATGCCGATGAGGTTGAGCAATTGAGCAATGGAACACTGGGTTACGTCCATATTCCGGGAATGAGCGATAGGCCTTACCGCAATATCTATGGCGAAATGATGGGTAAGTATTACAAACGTTCAGGCGTTGTGGTTGACACCCGCTTTAACGGCGGTGGCGACCTGGTGTCAGATTTGGCAATGTTCTTTACCGGCACCACGTTTATCACATACCACAACCACGTTCGCGAGCTCGGCTCCGAGCCAACTTTCCGGTGGACCAAACCAACCGTTGCGCTTGTAAACGAAGCAAATTACAGCGATGGCAGCTGTTTTGCCTGTGGCTACAAACAATTGGGCATTGGGAAACTTATAGGAATGCCTGTACCAGGCACATGTAGCTTTGCAGGCTGGGAAACTCTTCAAGATAACCAAATCCGCTGGGGCATGGTTCCGGTTAGCGCAAAAGATTTGTATGGCACTTGGATGGAAAATGTTGAAACAATACCCGATTACGTGATAATGAATGAACCAGCAGTTGCACCTAAGGGACGCGACCAGCAACTCGAAAAAGCTGTTAATGTTTTATTGGAAACAACCGTAAAGTAAAAAAAAGGGAAACTTGCCCGAGTTCTTTTTGCAAAAAAACATAGTTGAGCCGACGGCTATCCCTTCACGGTACAAAAAGGTTTAACTTTAAAATGTAATAACCGCCCCAATTGGGGCGGTTGTTTTTTTGATTGGATTTTGGTTTGGTTTTAGATTACATTTTGAATAGTTTTAAAATAATTGCAAAACAAGAGAAAAACATCTAACTTACTTCAAACACTGTGCCACTGGCTATCATTTCAAATTAAAATTCTGCCAAATCAAAAACAAATAACTGTTAACAATTTAATTATCTGCATCTTAATAATTTTGTATAATTTTTCAAGCAACCACAACACACTGACAAATCATTTGGAAATTCCCAGCAGTTTTTTTATTTAGAAGGCTGTAAACCAACCCGCACCTAAACCAAAATGGCCAAAAAACAAACGCCTGGTAAGCATTTCGACCCTCAAAAGAACTACCGGGAAACCATGAAGGCTATTGGCTATGTAACCCGAGCCGAAGCCACCCCAAAGGATTATGAACGCATTGGGTTCAAATCGGGACTCGAAGTGCATCAGCAACTCAAAACCAAACAAAAACTCTTCTGCCGCTGTCCGGCAGGGGTTTACCACTACGACAACGATTACCATGCGGAGATTATCCGCCATATGCGCCCAACCCTCAGCGAAATGGGTGAATACGATGGCACAGCCCTTATGGAGTTTAAAACACGCAAGGAAATTGTTTATCGAATCAATAACAAAACCACCTGCACGTACGAGATAGACGACACCCCCCCATTCCCAATTAATCGCGAAGCGCTGGAAATAGCCCTTGAAATCTCATTGCTTTGCAAGTTCAACATTGTGGGCGAGGTTCACATAACCCGCAAGCAGTACCTCGATGGCTCTATCCCAACCGGATTTCAACGAACCGCAATTCTGGGTGTTGAGGGCGAAATCCAGCTAAAAAATAAAAAGGTTGGCTTAATCCAGCTAAGTATTGAGGAGGATGCATGTCGTGAAATCTCAGATGTTGGGCATCGTCGCATATATAAAACCGACAGGTTAAGCATGCCACTAATTGAAACCGTTACCCACCCACAATGCCTAACCCCCGACGAATTGCGCGAGGCTGCTGACTACATCCGCTTCCTGAACCGTAGCACTGGTAAAGTTCGTACCGGAATTGGCGCTGCCCGGCAGGATACCAACGTGAGCTGTGAAGGTGGCACCCGTGTGGAAATCAAGGGTGTTTCGCATAACAAGTGGTTGCCCATACTTTCACACAACGAGTGTTTTAGGCAATGGTCGTTACTCCACATCCGTAAATTGCTACATGAACGTGTACCTTCACCCGAAAAGTGGACAATGCGACATGTTAAAATTGACCCTTACTCACAAGGGATTGAGCATGAAGCCGCCAATAAATTTGCCGATATTGGGTACAAGGTAGTTGCTATTGTTCTTCCAGCATTTCATGGTATACTCTCGCATTTCACCCAACCCGGCAAGTGCTTCACCAATGAGTTTGCTGATAGGCTCAAGGTAATAGCATGCATTGAACGCCCCAATATCACCAGTAATGAGGATTTAGAAATTCCACTTCCTGAAAGCGACACTACACGTTTAGCATCGCTGCTCAAGGCCTCACCCGACGATGCCATAGTTCTCATTTGGGGCCCAGCCGAAGACATCCCTACTGCTTTGGAAACAATAGAAGAGCGATGCCGCATGGCCTTTGAAGGAGTTCCCCGCGAAACCCGCCGTCCGCTTGCCAATGGAACAACCATCTTTGAACGTGTACTTCCAGGTGCCGACCGCATGTACCCCGATACCGACTCAGCACCCATTCCCCTGGAAGAGGCCTATATTGACAAACTTCGTGAGCGATTACCTGTCGATATATGGCACCGTTTTCAACAACTTGCCCAGATGCAGATTCCCCAGGATGCCCATCCCTTCCTATTGAGGCGAAATCTTGTTCCGGTTATTGAGGAAATTGTTGCCCTGGGATTTCCCTCACGATATGTGGGCACACTTCTCGGTCATCAGCTGAAGCGAATCGAAGGAAAATTCCCCAAACACAAAGATTTTAACTATTCCCGAATTGTTGACCTATTCCGCTTCATCAATGAGAATAAGCTACATCATGCCGTTGCTAAACTTATGCTTCCGGTTGTTTACCAATACCCCAACATGGACTTTAACTCCGTACTTACCAGCATCAACTTTAAGCGTAAAACCGAGGAGGAACTCCTTGCCCCGGTAGGTTACCTCATCGAAAAATTTAAGGAGATTAAGATTGCCAAGCACGATAAACCGGAAAATGCGGTTAACTGGGTAATGGGACAATTGCACAAGCAGGCATTAGGAAACATTGACCCTGCTTTGCTTTACACAAGAATAAAACAACGAATCAGTTGATCAAAAAACTAATTGCATAACTAAAAAGGCCATGGAAGACATTTTCCAAGGATATAAAGGGCGCTCCCTTGAGGTTCTTAAAAAGTTCAACGTTAGGGTATGGGGCAAAGCCATCATTGAAACCTCCCGTGGGGAGTTTCAGGGTACTGTCCTACCCCGTGCCGAAAACGACGACGACACACATATTGTACTCAAAATTGCAACCGGCTACAATATTGGAATCGATATTTTTACCATTAAAACGATGAAGGAGGTTGGCTACTATAAGGCTACCTACAAAATACCCGAAAAGGAGTTCCCATACACACCAAACCTACCCAAAGTGAAACTTCTGGGCACGGGCGGCACCATTGCATCGCGGCTCGATTACCGAACTGGAGCAGTAATTCCAGCTTTTTCGCCCGGCGAACTATACGGCGCCGTTCCTGAACTGGCCAGTATTTGCAATCTTTCCACCGAGAAACTTTTTGCCGTATTCAGCGAGAACATGGGCCCTGAACAGTACAAGGCGCTAGCAGTAGCCATTGGCAAGGAGATTGAAAATGGAATTGATGGTATAATAATTGGACATGGCACCGACACCCTCAGCCATACAGCAGCAGCACTAACCTTTATGGTTCAAAACCCTCCTGTTCCCATTGTACTTGTGGGCTCCCAGCGAAGCAGCGACCGCCCCAGCAGCGATGCCGCACTAAACCTGATGCATGCCACCTACACAGCAGGTCATTCCGATATTGCAGAGGTAATGGTATGTATGTTTGGCCCTACCTCCGACGAGTATGGATTCCTGCACCGAGGAACAAGGGTACGTAAAATGCATTCATCATACCGCAGTACCTTCCGCACTATTGGCGATACCCCACTGGCAACGGTAAACCTCAAAGATGGCGTTAAGCCCATAAAGGACACCTACAACCACCGCCGCAAGGATAGAAAAGTTAAAATACTACCTTACTTTGAGGAAAAAGTATCAATTGCTTACTACTACCCTAATATGAAACCCGATATTATCGACTCGCTGGTTGATAATGGGTATCGGGGAATAATAATAGCCGGAACAGGGCTTGGCCATGTGAACAAGCCCCTTTACCCCGCCATTGAAAGGGCTAAAAAGAAAGGGGTTCACATGTTCATGACCGTTCAAACCCTTTGGGGGTATGCCCACATGTACGTGTACAATACCGGTCGCGACCTGATGGCCAAGGGTATTATCCCCGCTGAGAACATGCTTCCTGAAACCGCTTACATCAAACTGGGCTGGGTGCTTGGTCAAACCGACGACCCGGAAGAGGTAAAACGCCTAATGCTTACCCCCATTAACGATGAAATTACCCCCCGAGAGCCCTACAACGGCTACCTTATTTACCAGGGTGGCGTACCCGAGGTTGAGGAGTTTATTAGGAAGTTCAGAAAATAAGCAAAAATACTTTGCTGAATAAATGTAACACGGGTTTGATTTCTAATCGCCAATCTGTGTTATTGGTGTTATATCAATTTTTCATCACAATTTCTTTGTAACTACAACTCTCTTTTCTTTCTACCCATCAAATACCTTGAAATGCCGTAGGCTAAGGAAAGCAAAGCCATGAACGCCGATATATTTCCTATGTAATCGCCATGACGGGCATAGTATGTAGTGGCATTATTGGCATATAAAGAGCCTTTTATTACTCCCCTTTTCCACCAACCAAGGGAATCAATAACCTCGCCTCGCTGATTAATAATGGCCGATATACCGGTATTAGCAGAACGGGCTATTGATCGGCGCATCTCAATGGCGCGAATGCGCGAGAACGAGAGGTGTTGCCTGTAACCCGGCGTATCGCCCCACCAGCCGTCGTTTGTAATCACAAAAAGTAGGTTTGCTCCATTCTGCACATAGCCAGCCACATACTCCCCAAAAACCGATTCGTAGCAGATTATTGGCCCTACGCCATACTTACCATCGGTTGAACGGAAAACACCTCTATCGGGCTGTGTTCCTAAACTTCCGGTAATGCCCCCTAAATCGATTGAAAGTTTCTCAAGAAACTTAAGGTATTGCGGGTAGGGCATCATCTCAACCCCAACAACTAGTTTGGATTTGTGGTAAATGGGCAGATTGAACAACGTATCAACCTGAATGGCTGAGTTATACCTATCGTAGTAATACCTTTCATCGTAAGGCAGCTTTCGGGCAGTATGCGACACTGTTTCGTTCGGCTCATAAAGCTTAAGCGATACCAAACCGGTTATCCACATCACACCGAGATGCCTATCAACAAAGGCTTTCAGCCTTTTTACACTTTCGTTATCCGCCAGCTGATGCTCCCAAATGCGGTCGTCGATGGCCGTTTCAGGGCAAACCACATATCGGATGGTGCTGTCAATGCTCTCTTCAGCAAGACTGAGCATGATATCCATTTGCTGCTCATTGGTTAACCCGCTGAACTTTTCATTGTAAGGGTCAATGTTTGGTTGAACTACGAGCACATTCACTTTTTCGCCCTTCTCCTCGTGGTTAAAGTAGATGTAAAGCGAAATGGCAAAAGGTATTGCGAAAAAGAGGAGTACATCGGAAAAGAACCATGCAATTCGCCCATAAACTCTCTCGCGGTAAGCAGTAATCTGCGAAAGAATAAAAAAGTTAACCACCAAAATCCAAAGCGAACCCCCCAGCACTCCGGTGTACTCATACCACTGGATAACCATTGGGTGGTTACCAAGGCTATTACCTAAGGTTAACCATGGCCAGGTAATTTCGGAATTATGAAAAAACTGTTCCCAGGCAATCCAAAAAGTTATGAATGCAAAAGCACCAATGGCTTTGCTGGTGTTAATATGGATGAAATGGTAGATACTGAAAACCATGGTCATTAACAGGGCTGTAAGAACTACAGCCAGTATGGCTCCAATTGCTGTTGCGTTGTATATCCACCAGGTTGAAAGAATATTCCATGTAAAAAACGACAGGTACACATAGCCAATTATTTTCCAAAAACCAGCTTTTTGCTCAACTAACCTATAGTATGATACAAAAAGGGGAACAAAGCCAAAAAAAATCGTATAACTTGGCAAACCCTCATACCATGGAAGCGCTAAAAGCAACCCGGAGAGAAGCATCAAAAAAAAATTGGATTTAAACAGATTCTTAAGCTGCATGGTGGATGTTATTTTAAAAACGATGTGTAAAGATAAACGATTTGCCGTTCTTACTAATCCAATTAAAGCTATTTTTGGGTGAAATTTAAAATTTGCTTGCCATGGCTCTACCTGAAACACATCCATACATTGGAGGTGAATTCATACCCACAAACGAAACCTACCATGTTCATTGTCCATGGGACAAATCTCCCATTGCCAAGGTTCATCTTGCTGGAGTGAAAGAACTTGAACAAGCAATACTGCAAGCACAGCAAGCCGAGCGACCACTGGCAGAACTGGCAGCCTTTGAAAAATACGAAATATTAATGCGTATTGCTCAGGGAATAAAGAAAAACCGCAACAACTTTGCCAAAACGCTTGCCCTTGAGGCTTGCAAACCTATAAAGTTGGCTTATGGCGAGATTGACAGGGCCATACAAACATTCATAATTGCAGCTGAGGAAGCTAAAAGGCCACCTGCAGAACTCATACGTATCGATTGGACACCGCAAGGAAAAGGTAAAGAGGGACTAGTTAAATACTTTCCCGTAGGATTGGTGGCTGGAATTGTGCCGTTCAACTTTCCTCTTAACCTTAGCGTTCACAAAATAGCACCCGCAATAGCGGCCGGGTGCCCAATTATTTTGAAACCAGCCCGTTCAACTCCCCTATCGGCTCTAAAACTTGCCGAGATTATTGACTCTACCCCACTACCCAAGGGTGCGCTTTCAATCCTGCCCACCAACCGTGAGGTTGGCAACAAACTAGTAACCGACTACAGGTTTGCCCTACTTTCATTTACCGGTTCACCCCAGGTTGGTTGGAAAATGAAAAATCAGGCTGGACATAAACGCGTAGTGCTTGAGCTTGGAGGCAACGCAGGTGTAGTAGTTGCTCCATCAGCCAACCTTGAGCAGGCCGTTACAAAGTGCCTGAGCGGTGCCTTTGCCTATGCAGGACAGGTATGCATTCACACCCAACGAATTTTTGTACATCAAACCATTTTCAACGCCTTTACCGAAAAGTTCATACAAGGCGCAGCAAATCTTAAGAATGGTCACCCGCTCGATGCCGATACCGATATATCATCGATTATTGACGAGGAAAATGCAGTAAGAGTTGAGGAATGGGTTAATGAAGCAATGAACGCTGGTGCGAAAGTACTACTCGGGGGGAAACGCAAAGGCTCCTTTTTCCCACCCACGGTTCTTACCAACACCACAAACAGCATGAAAGTTTGCGCGCTAGAAGTTTTTGGCCCAGTAGTTACCCTTGAACCCTACACCGATTTTCACGAGGCAATAAATCTAATAAACCAATCGGAGTTTGGGTTACAGGCAGGTGTTTTCACAAACCTAATCGACGAAATGAATTTTGCTTTCAATGAGTTACATGTAGGCGGTGTGATCATTAACGATGTCCCCACCTTCAGGGTCGACCACATGCCTTACGGTGGGATTAAAAACTCAGGCTTCGGGCGCGAGGGGGTTAAGTATGCCATGCTCGAAATGCTTGAGCCAAGGCTTTTAGTAAAGAATACGCTGTAGTTTAACACTATTTCTCAATTCCCAAAACACAACAGTCGGATATTTGCTAATATTTGGTATATTTGCACCGCATTTATGAACTATACCACCATGCTTTTAACCCTGCTACTAAAGGGAATGATTATAGGATTGGCAGCAAGCATACCGCTAGGCCCAACTGGAGTTATCTGCGTTCAACGTACTATCAACAAGGGGAAGACTAGCGGTTTCCTTTCTGGTTTAGGAGCAGCCACTGCCGATACTCTTTTTGCTGCCATTGCCGGATTTAGCCTTTCGTTCATTATCAGTTTTCTTGAAGAGCGGCAAACCATAATTGAACTTGTTGGCGGAGTTATAGTAGTTCTTCTGGGATTAAAGATTTTTGCAACAAATCCTATTTCGCAGCTTAAACGGAACAAACGGAAAAAGAGCAACCTACTGGAAGATTTCATGTCGGTTCTTTTGCTAACCGGCTCAAATCCGCTTGCCGTTTTCTTTTTTATAGCCCTTTTTGCCACCGCTGGAGTTATTAGCCACGACCATAGCATATGGATAAATCTAATAGCGCTTGTTGGCGTTTTCCTTGGGGGCGCTCTTTGGTGGTATATACTTACCTCAACAGTGAACTATTTCCGAAGACATTTTAGGTTGAAACAGCTCTGGTGGATCAATAAGATTTCGGGTACTGTGATTTTCACCTTAGGAGGCCTAGCAATTGTTAACGTAATCCACAAGGTGTTCTTTTAATACTACGCCTTCCTTGCCATTCCGTTTATCGTATTTTTCTGAAAATTTGAACTTTAAGCATAGTAGATTTAGTTAAAATTCTTAAATTAGTCCATTAATTCAAAATATTGCTATATTTGGATTGTTGTTAAAACTGAAAATCATTTCAGATGAAAATAGCCAATAAGCTCATAGGGATTTTGTCGTTTGGTATTGAAACAAACAAATCGAAAGATTTTTCCGATAAGTTTACTCAACTAAACATTATTATTATTCCTTCACTTATGGTTTTCATAATCCTAGCCATTACCTCACTTAACGCATCTTTACCTATTGCAATCCTTAATATTTTCACTTCTTTAACAGTTCTGGTTTTACTTTTTATGCTATTACGCTCAAACCGCTTTAGCGGTTTTGGGCTTGGCATCTCTTACATTTTTGCGTTAAGCATTTTGACAAATTTAATTCTGGGTTCATCCAACCTTATACTGCTAGCGACCACAATGTTGTTACCTCAAATGTTTTACAGCTCTACCACATTCAATAAAGCATCGGTAACGCTTGTAGTTTTTGCCGTATCAGTAACTATTATTCTTTTTGTTCTACCTCTAATTGGTTTGCCTAGCGAAAATATTTTTTACGCAAACCGGTATTACATTAGCGTTGGGTATTTTATTTACCTAACCGCTATATCTCTGCTATCGTTCCTAAAAAATAAGCAGTTGCAAGAGTTGGAAATGAAGAACATTGAACTTAAAAATGACATTAAAAAGCGGAGTGAGAATCTTGCTAAACTCTCGCACGACATAAGAACACCATTAAATAATATTGTCATAATCTCAAACATCCTGTCAAACCAGATCCAAGAAGAGAAGCTCAAGGATATGATTGACACCATTCAGGCATCATCAAACAACCTCATGAGTACGCTGAACAGTATGATTGACCTCTCCATAAGCGAAATGCCAAAGGACTCCGACGTGCTCGTACCATTCGACCTTCAAAATACGCTTAACAACACATTTCGCCTTTTTTCTACCCAATCGGGCACCATTAGTTTTTCCTTTAAGTACGATGAGCGCCTTCCCAAAAACCTGCTTGGCGACCCCGTTAAGTTAAAGCAGATTTTCCTAAACATTGTGGAAAGTATTATTAAAAATAAAAGCAGCCAAAAGGTAATACTTGAGATAAAGATCAACAAAATGCAGGAAGCCGGTGATGGGGTTGATATTTATACCGAAATCAAAACAAATACCCCCTTGCTCCTGCACCATGCCGATGGCGTGTCGTCAACAAACCTAACCGATGGCTCAACCGCCCTGAGCAACCAGGTGTTTATTGAAATGCTCGACCTTAAAATTGCAGCCAAACTTATTCGTGAAAATGGTGGCAAACTAAATGTTAAGCTAACTTCGCAGGATTCACAAATAAACTTCAACATCAGGCTACTCAAAGTTCCCTCAACACTAAAAGAAGAAATTCAGCAACCCGAGGGAAAGGATCAGGATAGCAATGAAATTGCACCCGAAACTTCGGAAATTATCAAGGCAGATAAGTTCACCGCCACCGATGTTAAATTAGAAAATGCCAATGTTTTACTGGTTGAGGATAACCTAATCAACCAGAAGATCGTATTACTCAGCCTTAAAAAACTGGTTAAAAACATAGATGTAGCTGTAAACGGGAAAGAGGCATTGGATAAATTTGGCACCAGCAAGTACGATATTATACTGATGGATGTTCAAATGCCAATCATGAATGGTTACACGGCCGCTAAAAAGATCAGGGAGATTGAGGCAAGCACAAACTCGCACACCCCAATTATTGCTATTACAGCCAATGCCTTAATGGGCGATAGGGAAGAATGTTTAGCCGCTGGCATGGACGATTACATCAGCAAACCCTTCCAGATTGAGGTGCTAATCCAAAAAATGCGCAACCTGCTCGAGGCAAATCGTTAATTATCGAAAACCCTTGGGTTAAACAACGAATATCCAAACGACAAATTCAAAAAGAACTGCTTACCCCTATTTCCAGGGTAATGCGACACCGACACAGTTACAGGGCCTACCAGAGAACTATAAATTACTGAGGCTGATATCAAAAACTCCCTACTTTTAAAGGCATCGCCATAGTAGGCTATACCATCGCTATTGGCAAGAATAGCTCTGTAGGGCTGATAAACAAAAGCATCGATTCGGAAACTCGCATTACTTCCAAAAGCTACCACTGGCGATAAACCCAAAGCAACATACTTGCTTGAACGAAGTCCCTTTAGAAACATTATCCGCGAATGCGGAGTTGGCGAGAACTGATTCATTGATAGAATTGTAGCCCAGTAATTGTCGAAAAATCGTTGCGATGACCAGTAACCATCCAGGTAAAGGCCAAGCCATAAACTCTTTCCAAATAGCCTATGGTAACTCTCATTGCGAAGGTATGCAGTGATAAACGATTGATAATTATCAAATTCCGAGAGCTGCATGGCTGTTGTGCCTGGCTTATGTATTTCGTGTCCGTAATACCCCGATACCGAAATTAGCTGATGTCGGCCCCGGTTAGCATACTGCTTGTGGTTCAGGGTATTTTTTCCCAATCTGATTCCACCCTTAAAGAACCGGAAACGGGTTTTATCGGGGATATCAAATGAGTAGTAGTTTTCGGTTTGGTAATACTCATCCATCTTTTCACCACTCGATGCAAATATCGAGGTGTTCAATGCGCTGGTATGGCTAAAGCGTAACGCAATAGAGGCAAAGGTCTCATTCTGGATGGCATAGGCTGGTTTTACATCTTCAAAAAAAGGTATTGGGTTACCGCTATGGTAATCGTAACGGTTAGCAATAAGGGTTGCCACCAGCGAGATAGGGATTCGCGAAGGGAAAGTTTTCATGGCTGTTAGCCTTCCACTACTGTGAAATTTTCCAAAGTATATATTGCCGTATAAGGTATTAGATGTTCTGCTTAACCAGTTATGGGTAATGGAGAAAAAACCTTCATTGCCAATATCGGATGAAAGACTCAAGCCTAAACCAACACTGGGGTACCTGTTAAGTGTGGCTTGCATGTTAACATCAAATAGTCCACTATTTCGATTGTAAACAAATTCGGGTTGAAGGCGAGCAAACACTTTATCGGACATTAACCGGTAGTAGTTAACCTTAAACCTATCAAAGGTAACAATGCTAAATTTGCTCATCAATACTCTGTCTATATACTTTTGCTGCATGGGATTCAATCCCAAAACGTTAATTTGTGAAATGTATAGTTGGGGAAGTTTCTCACGAAACTGTTTGCGGGCATGAGCAAGGCTATCGAGGGGTACTTTACGGCTTAACTTTGCCTTAATGCTATCCATTAAGTTAATCGCCGATTGGTAACCTAAGCCAACAATCTCATCAACCCTGTCAAAATCCAAAAGGTTAACGTTTGGCAAACGGGTATCAATAACCATCCCAATTGAATCGGGAATATCATAGTTGGTCATACCTACAATCATTGCCTCGAGCTGTTCAAGCGGATTGTCGTCCGAGGGGCTTTTAGAGTTGTTTGCCACCTTACTGCCAATAATGAAATCGGGCGAAAACTCCTTTAAGGCCTCAGGCCACATGAAGTTATTATAGATTCCGCCATCGAAAAGCAGTAAACTATCAACGTAAACTGGCTTAAAGTAAAGCGGAAAAGTCATTGAAGTCCTGATACTTCTCCCCAAATCGCCATTTCGGAAGTAAACAATGTTTTTACCAACAACATCCGAGGCATTACACCTGAATGGTACAAAGAGTTGGTTAAAATCACCACCCGACAAGGCGGTGCCTTGCGTAAAGAGCTCATCAAAGGCAATATCCATCCCAACTGTAGGTATAAAACTCGAAGCCACCTTGGGTTTAATTCCTTTTGAAGTTAGCACAAGTCCTACGCTCAGATTTTCAGCATCACTTATAGAGAAATCGTTGATGTTATACTTAAGCGATTCGTCAATTATCCCTTTACTCCAATTGTAAAAATCGCGGGTGTTAAATAACTCAACCATTTCATCGGGTGAATAGCCCATGGCGTATAGACCACCAATAATAGCACCCATTGAAGTTCCCGACACGTTGTCGATAGGAATTCCGTTCTCCTCAAGTGCTTTAATAACTCCAATGTGAGCCAAACCCTTTGCACCACCTCCGCTTAAAACCAGGCTCACCTTCTGGGCATTAAGCCCTGATGCTAATAGTAACAGAATGAAAACAACCATATATTTTGAACGGCACATAGCTGTAAGCGATTTGTTAAGCTAAAATTAGGAATACTTAGTTGTCTTAACAAGAGCAAAATACACATTCCGGAATATCTAACAAAAGCAAGATTCAAGTCACAAATGCAACTTTTGTCTTTGTTAATAATTGGTTTTTTACAAATATAGGACTTTTATAGCTATACCGCTTCCTTGGCCTGCTGTTAATTCTGTTCGCAACAAACTGT
>Ga0209614_1000078_pt1 | contig 82336 bp, 87 predicted proteins | sample BlaSprsedimmetaG_FD_185484 | JGI IMG/M metagenome (GOLD analysis project Ga0209614, IMG submission 185484) | Hot spring sediment bacterial and archeal communities from California, USA to study Microbial Dark Matter (Phase II) - Blank Spring... ... | reverse complement strand
AGCGCGGACGTGCAGCCGGGGTTACGATGTGCATCAGGGACTCCTCTCTTCGTCGGGTTTAGACACCACGACTAGAGAGTGAGTCCCTACCTCATGTCAACCGCTCCCCAGAATCTGGGATGCTTCCTCGCGATCAGCCCTCGATTGACAGAAGTCGTCCCTTTGCCTATCCTTGTTGAGCTTGTGAGTTTCGTCACACTACGCGGTCCGGCGGTACCTCGCTGCTCAGTGACAAGGGGATCCGAGGGGGAGAGACGATGCGGGTGATCCGTCTGATCGTGCAGATCATCCTGGCCGCGATGGGTTGGGTCCTGTTCGCTTGGCTCTGGTGGCGTGCGATCCAGTACGGTCCCACGGAGGTGCACCTGCGGGGCATTCTGATCGTTGCGATTATCGATCTCGTCATCGTGTCCGCCACCATTCTGTGGATCATCTGGAACAAGGACATCTACCGCCGCAAGGGGGCGCGGACCACCGTGCCCCCGGTCGAATTCGACTATGCGGTCGATGCACTCGGCACTCCCGTTCATGTACGTGTGCCGGGCGATGGCAGCGCGCGGTCCATCGTCATAGACATCGCTGATGACCGGGGACAACCCCTTAAGGTGTTCACGAGCGCAGAGCAGGCGACCGCGACGGTAGGCGACGCCTGATGCTCGATCTCGTCCAGTCCTTCGCCGATCACCCCGTCTACGACGCGATGATGGTCTTCTTCGCCATGTACCCGTTATTCACCTCGATCATGTGGGCGGTCACAGCCATCATCAGCGCCTTCAGGCGAGAGAGAAGCTCCAAACTCGACTTCTACGAGTTGCCCGACGGAGCTCTGCCCAGGATCAGTGTCGTGATACCTGCACACTCCGAGGGACGGATCATCGCCAGCACCCTTGAGAGGATCCTTGAGCTCGACTATCCCGATCTCCAGGTCATTGTCATAAGTGATGGCTCTGATGACGACACGGTCGAGAAGGCGCACGCGTTCCTGAGCGACGAGCGGGTGACCGTGATCGACAAACGCGTCAATGAGGGCAAGGCGATGGCCATCAACGACGCCCTGGTGTTCGCCGCCGGAGAACTCGTGCTGGTGATGGACGCAGATGCCTATCCGGAGCCGGATGCGCTGCGGTGGATGGTGCCTCACTTCATCCGCAACCCGCGTCTCGCCGTGGTCACGGGGAACCCCCGGGTACGCAACACGGACAGGCTGCTCGGCAAGATCCAGGCGGTGGAGTTCTCATCGATTATCTCGCTGCTGAAACGCGCCCAGGTGGTTTGGGGCCGGATCATGACCGTTTCCGGCGTCATGGCGCTCTACCGCAAGAGCGCCCTCCAGGACGTCGGTCTGTTCGTCCACGACTGCGCCACCGAAGACATCGCCACGTCCTGGGAGTTCCAGCGCAAGTTCTACGATATACGCTATGAACCGCACGCCATGGCGCGGATGCAGGTGCCGCCAGGACTCCGCTCCTTGTGGAACCAACGACTGCGTTGGGCACGGGGTCTGGCGCAGGTGCTCAGGCGCAATGTCGATATCTGGAAGAGCTGGAAGAACCGCCGGCTGTTCCCGGTCTACGTGGAAGCCGTGCTGTCCATCGCCTGGGCGTACTGCTTCGTGATCCTCACCAGCATCTGGATCCTCAGTTGGGTCCTCGGTGCGCCCCTCCTCGGCGCGACCCCTGTGCCCACCTGGTGGGGCATGCTGATCGGCACAGCAGCGCTCTTTCAGCTGCTCGTAGGCGTACTCATGGACCGCCGGTACGACCCGTCAGTCACAAAATACTACCTGTGGGCGGCGCTGTACCCGTTGATCTACTGGGTCCAGATGTCAATCATCACCGTGATCGCAACGCCGTCAGGGATCCTGCGACCGAAAGGACCTGGCACCTGGAGGACGCCACGTACCTCCGAATGACCACCTGGCCATCGCTATCGAGAGGCCTTGATGGCCACCGCACTACTCCACTGTACGCACGATAATGTATCTTATGTTGTTGTGGCTGATGCCTGCCCAGGACCCACAAGGAGGAGCCTATCCCCTCAGGTTTCACTCTCCGGGAAGTAGCGGTCCTCGAAATCCGACTTCGTGAGGTCGGCCAACTCGAGCTCGACCTCGTCCATCCATGAGTGCGCCTCGGCGGGATCGTCGAACGTCGCAAGCGGTGTCGTGCGCTCCTCTTCATCAAGGGTGATCGCCTGTACCTCGTACCGCTGGTCCTCATCGAGCTCCAGTGATGGCGCCCGACGGTACAGGACGTCGTCGCGCCACTCCAGGTCGAGTCCGTCGGTGGTATCGATAGCGAACACGCGCAGTCTGTAGAAGTCGGCCGCGCTGCCGATGATCTTCTTCATGATCGCCCCTTACGGTCGCACGAGTTCGCTGTAGGCACCGCCTCCGGCGACCCACCCTTCGTTCCCGTCAACGTCCCGCACCTGATACCACCCGTCCGACGAGTCGAGATAGACGAGCAGCTGCCCGCCATCGAGGGTGGTGATCACCTCTGACGCTGTTGTGGGTTCTGCACGCAGGTTGAGCCCCTGCGTCTTCACCCGCACGTATGGCTCCCCGGCCGGGATCGAGATCCCGTCCGGGCCGATGATGGGCTCCGGCCCCTCGGGCGTGACAACGGGCTCCTCGGTCCCGGTCTCAGTCCCCGACGCGTCCGGTGTGCCGGCCGGCTCTACGGTGCCCGTGGCCTCCACAGCCGGCGTCTCCCCGGTCTCCACCTCGAGACGGAACTCGCTCCAGAATGAGAGCGCCACTGTGATCACGGCGATCAAGGCTATCCACGGCACGACTACCCGCAGTACCCGCACGATGATGTTCTGCTCCGGTGCATCGTGCCAGTCGTGTGGCGGCGGCCCGTACGCATGCGGATCGGCGCCCACTCCGTCGTCCCACTCGTCCTGGTGTCTCATATATACAGCCCTCCGCCGTATACTGACGGATCCGTGACGTTGTACCGCTCGGCGAGACGTGCGATCTCTGCGGACGCATCCTCGAGGGCGCTTCTCACACGCGCGATGTCAAGGCCGGCTAGCGCATCCAGGGCGTCCTCCCCTTCCGCGTCCCCCACCCGTGCCGTCTCTTCTGCAAGCATACCCGCAGTACCGCACAGCGTGTCTGCAAGCGGCCAGAGCCGTTTGGGCAGGGCGATATCCTTGAGTTCGGCATGCTCGAGCTGCATCCGCTCCGCGATCGCCGCGAGCGCTTCACGCTCATCCGAACCACGCGAAACGAACGCGGCAACAGCGTCACGCTCATCATCAAGCAATGCCGACAAGACGGCTTCTGTGGTCTTGAGGGCGGATGCGACCGCCTCGCGATGCCCCATGAGGGTCACGATGTAGTGGCGCACCTGACGGCGCCACACAGCGCGCGCCAACAGCACCGTGATCGTGATGAGGGCCGCCGCAACCGCGCCTATGACGATATACGGAACGTACTCCTGCACGACGTGCGCCCTTCGACCGCCGGATTTAGAATCGCGTTCGATTGTCCACGACGTGGCGGGCCTTGCCCACGGACCGTTCTATAGTACCAGGCTCGACGAGCGTGACCTTCGCCTGCAGTCCCACGACCGACGTGATCCGCTCGGCGACCTGCTTGTTGAAGGCCACCATGTTCCGCATCACATCGGAGAACATCGAGGGTGACACCTCTATGCGCACCTCAAGCGTATCCATGGCGCCCTCACGGTCGACCACGATCAGGTAGTGCGGCTCCACGCCCTCCACAGCCAGCAATGCGTCCTCGATCTGGCTCGGGAAGACGTTGACGCCACGGATGATGAGCATGTCGTCGGTGCGCTGCCGCACCTTCCGCATGCGCGCGTTGGTGCGCCCGCACTCGCACGGAGCGGTGTCCATCCGCGTCAGGTCGTGCGTGCGGTACCTGAGGACCGGGAACGCCTCCTTGGTGAGCGGGGTGATGATCAGCTCCCCTTCCCCACCCTCGGGGACCGGCTCGCCCGTCACCGGATCCACCACCTCGAACAGGAAGTGGTCCTCGGCCATATGTAGACCGCACTGGTGCTCGCACTCTCCGCTGACACCGGGGCCCATGACTTCTGACAAGCCGTAGTTGTCGGTGGCCAGGATCCCCAGACGCCGCTCGATCTCCTCCCGCATCCCCTCACCCGACGGCTCTCCACCGAACAGTCCGAGCCGGAGGGGCAGCACGTGGATGTCGATGCCGACCTTCTCGGCCACCTCGGCGATGTAGAGGGCGTAGCTGGGCGTGCCCACGATCACGGTGGTGCCGAAATCCTGCATCATCATCAGCTGGCGTTCGGTGTTGCCCGACCCTGCCGGGAACACCGTGGCCCCTATGCGCTCGATGCCGTAGTGCATGCCCCAGCCTCCGGTGAACATGCTATACAGGAACACCATCTGCACCCGGTCGGCGGGGACCACGCCCGCTGCCGAGGCGATGCGCGCCGTCAGCTCCGTCCACGTGTTGAGGTCGCCCTTCGTGTAGCCGACGACGATCGGCTTGCCGGTCGTGCCCGACGATGAGTGCACACGCACGACCTGTTCGAGGTCGACGGCGAACATGCCGAACGGATAGGTGTCGCGGAGCGCGGTCTTGTCGGTGAACGGCAGCAGCCGCACGTCAGCGAGCGTCTTGATGTCGCGCGGCTTCACGCCGCGACGGTCGAGTTCGTCCCGGTAGTACGGCACCCGGTCGTAGACCCATGCGACCGTCGACTGCAGCCGGCGGAGCTGCAGGGCTGCCAGCTGCTCGCGGGGCATCGTCTCGTATTCGGTGTTCCAGATCGGCATCCCGGGTCACTCCCTCGTCTCAGGCCGTCCGCCAAGGTACGCATGGCGCACCTGCTCGTCTTCGATCAGTTGCTCTGCAGGTCCGTGCAACGCTATCGATCCGGTACGCATCACGTATCCACGGTCCGCATGCTTGAGCGCAAGCCGTGCGTCCTGCTCCACCAGCAGGATCGTGAGCCCCTCGGCGCACAGGGTGTCGAGGGCCCCGAAAATGGCGGCGATCACCCGTGGTGCGAGGCCGAGCGACGGTTCGTCGAGCAGGAGCGCCTCGGGACGGCTCATGAGAGCTCGCGCCACCGCAAGCATCTGCTGCTCCCCGCCCGACAGCGTCTCGGCCGGCTGTCCTCCGCGTTCGGCCAGCACGGGGAACAGCGCCCGCACGCGCTCGAGGTCCTCACGCACGAGCGGATCGCGAGCCGGTCTCGAGTGAGCCCCCACGCTCAGGTTCTCGTCTACTGTGAGCGGCCCGAAGAGCATGCGGCCCTCGGGCACCAGTGCAAGCCCGCGACGTACGAGGCGCTCGGGTGGAACGCCGGTGATCTCGTCCCCGCCGAGGCGCACCACGCCCGCTGTGGGGCGCAGGAGGCCGGCCACGGCCTTGAGGAGCGTGGACTTCCCTGCCCCGTTGGAGCCGATGAGGGCCACGAGCTCGCCGGGCGCCACATGAAGGGAGACGTCGTCGAGCACGCGGACGTGACCGTAGCCGGCGCTCAGCGATTCGATCGTCAGCTCAGCACCCACCGGGCTCACACTCCTCCCCCAGGTACGCCTCGATCACAACCGGGTCCTTCTGTATGAGCAGCGGTGGGCCCTCGGCGATCTTCGCTCCGCGGTCGAGCACCACGATCTCCTCGGCGACCTCCATCACGAGGCCCATGTCGTGCTCCACCACCACGAGGGTGACGCCATCGTCCCTGATGCGATACAGGGCTTCGATGAGCGTCCGTGTCTCCGCGCCGTTGAGGCCTGCGGCGGGCTCGTCGAGGAGCATCAGGCGTGGCCTGGTGGCGAGAGCGCGCGCGATCTCCAGCAGCCGCCGGGTGCCATGCGGCAGGTCGCTCGCCGGCACCTCCGCGCGCTCCTCAAGCCCCACCACGCGGAGCAGGTGATGCGCGCGCTGCCGCATCGCCGCCTCCCCGGAGCGGACGCCGAGACGCAGCGCGGACCTGAAGAACCCTCGCGGGACCTCCAGGTCACAACCCACCCGTACGTTGTCGAGTGCGCTCATCTCCTCGAAGAGACGCGTGTTCTGGAACGTACGCGCAACGCCCAGACGGACGATGGCGTCGGGGCGCTTGCCGGTGAGACGCTCGCCGTCGAACATCACGACCCCCTCGTCAGCGCGGTCGAAGCCCGTGATCAGGTTGAAGAGCGTGCTCTTGCCCGCGCCATTGGGTCCGATGACCGCCTTGATCGAGCCCTCGTACACATCGAACGAGACGCCATCCACCGCAGTGAGGCCGCCGAATCGTCTCGTCACGTCACGGATTGCGAGAAGGCTCATGTCCGCACCTCTCCCGCCCCGGCAGGCTGCCGCGACCATGCGCGTCTGATCAGCCCTCCGATGCCGGCAGGCGCGAAGATGACCACGAGTATCATCGCGATCCCGTAGATGTCAGTCTCCCAATCCTGCAGCACGGCGACCGTCCCCTGACTGAGGCCGGGGATCAGCGCGTCGGCGTATGGCAGCAACGTGAGGGCGATCGCCGCGATCGCCGGTCCCGCGAGCGAGCCGGTACCGCCGACGACCACCATCGCTACGAGGATGACCGACTGCTCGAGACCGAACGTCGTCGGCGAGATGAACCCCACGCTGTGCGCATACAGAGCACCCCCCAGCCCCGCAAGCCCCGCAGAGAAGGCGAACGTGCGGACCTTGAGCGACACCGTGTCCACGCCACACGCGAGAGCGCCGCTCTCCGTTGCGTGGAGCGCCTGCATCGCGCGTCCGGGCCGGCTCCGCACGATGTTGGCGACCACCACCAGCACCGCTATCGCCACGCCCCACACGAGCAGGTACATGCCGAGCGGCGTATCGATGGCATAGCCGGCCACCTCGGGATACGCGATGCCGCCCAACCCGTCATTCCCGCCGGTGATGTGCCTGGCCTCCCGGAACACCACGTGCATGATCTCGGCGAATCCCAGCGTGGCCATCGCGAGGTAGTGACCATGAAGGCGAAGCGCCGGCAACGCCAGCACCAGACCTCCCGCCGCTGCCAGCAGCGTTCCAGCGGCCACGCCCGCCAGCCACGGCATGCCCAGAGGGCCCACCAGGTAGGCGGACGTGTAGGCACCGATACCCACGAATGCCGCGTGACCCATCGATATCTGACCCGCGTATCCGAACAGCAATGCAAGGCCAGCGATGATGATCACGTTCACGCCCACGTAGACCATGACCCTCAGGACGTAGCGTTCGGGACTGACGAGCGGGACGGCTGCCACCAGCAGCCCCACAAGGAGGACCGCGGAGTACGGTGCGCGCAACAGGCGCCGGAGTGTGGCCTTGATCGCCGTCACACCTTCTCCCGCCTCGCGCGGCCGAACAGCCCCTGCGGGCGCACGAACAGCACCACGAGCAACACCACAAGGGAGATCGCGTCTTTGTAGGTGGACGAGACGAACGCCACCGACAGGCTCTCAAGCAGCCCTAACACCAGTCCTCCGATGACGGACGCCACCGGGTTGCCGAGGCCCCCCAGGATCGCCGCAGCGAAGCCCTTCACGCCGATGGTCGCCCCCGCATCCCATGCGGTCTGCGTGAGCGGTGTGACGGCGACGCCGGCCAGCGCCCCCAGCGCGGCCGCGATCCCGAAGCTCACCATCACCACACGTGCGGTATCGATGCCCATGAGGCGCGCCGCGTCGTGACTGATGGACGATGCCCGCATCGCGCGGCCGAGCTTGGTCTTGCGGTAGAGCACCGCGAGGACGACAACCGCGATGACGGTAAGACCCCATACCCACAGCGCCTGGCGCTCGATCGCCACGCCGGCAACGTCGATCGACGGACCCGGCGTGAACTCGGCGAGCGTGAGCTCATCCGGTCCGAACAAGTGCCTCGCCAGCGACTTGAAGACCATCGAGCCGCCGATCGTGATGATGATGAGCACGATGGGGCTGGCAGAGCGCTGCGGCCGCAGAGCGACACGCTCGAAAGCGATCCCGATCGCGGCCGTCATGATGACGGCCGCGATGCCGGCAAGCGGCAACGGCAGGCCGAGCCCAGCGAAGAACACCGCCAGCACGCCGCCCAGCATGAAGAACTCGCCCTGCGCGAAGTTGATGATCCCGGTGGAGCCGTACACGACGGTGAAACCGAGCGCCACCAGCGCGTATATGGACCCGCTCTTCAGGCCCGCTATGACGTACTGGAAGAACTCGGCGGCTTCCATCGCCTAGCGGTCCAAACGCCAGGTGCCGTCCTCGATCACGTACATCACCATCTCGTCCCGTGTGAGGCCGTTGTGGTCGGTGGCCGAGTACGTGAACGTGCCGTCGATACCGACCCAGCCGGATGTCTGCTCAAGCGCGTCACGGACCTGTTCCGACGTCACATCACCGGATCCCAGACGCTCGAGCGCATCGGCGATCAGCCCGATCGCATCGTACGCATGCCCAGCGAAGATGTCCGGAGGCGTGCCGTACGCCGCCTCGTAGCGCTCGATGAAGTCGGTGGCTACCGCGTACGCCTCCGTACCTTCGCCGAACGCCTCGGGGACAAGGATCTTGCCCGTGCCGAGGCGGACGCCCTCGGCGGCCTCACCCGCGCCGTCGATGAACTCCTGGCGAGCGATGCCTGATCCTCCGTACAGCGGCTGCTCCATGTTGAGCTGGCGGGCGTTGCGAGCGATGATCGCCGCTTCCTTGCCAGCCGCCCAGATGAGCACTGCATCGGGCTCTGCCGCACGGATCTTGGTCAGCTGGGACGTCATGTCGGTATCACCGGCGTTGAAGGTCTCGTCGGCCACGATGGTCACTCCCGCGTCAGCGGCCGTTGCGAGCACGATGTCCCGGCCGTCGACGCCGTAGCCGCCGGTGTCGCTGATCAGACCGACCGTGGTGTGGCCCGCCGCCGCCATCTCCTCGAGCACGAACGGGATGACGATCCGATTCGGCCACGGCGTCTGGAACACCCACTCGGAGAAATCGGCCGTGATGACCGACCCGCCGGCCATCGAGACGATTGGCACTCCGGCGCGCTCGGCGTCAGACCGCATCGCCATCGTCTGGCCCGTACCCGATGCGCCGATGATCGCCAGCACGCCCTCCTCGTCGATGAGGCGCACCGCTGCGGCCTGCGACTTCGCGGCGTCGGTGGCGTCGTCTTCATAGATCACAACGAGTTCGCGGCCGTTGATGCCACCATCGGCGTTGATGCGTTCCACCTCAAGATCGATCGCCCGCTGCTCGGGTATCCCGAGTCCGGCGTACGTCCCTGTGAGAGAGAGCACGGCGCCGATGCGGTACGGCTCCCCTTCCCCACCGGTGCCGGTCTCGCCTTCGCTCCCGCCGTCCTGCGCGCACCCGCTCACCGGCAGACATGCAACGGTGAGCATGAACGCCGCGGTCAGCGCCAGTACCTTCGTCGGCTTCATCGCAACCGCCCCTCCCTCATTCGCACTCGCCAGGCGTGCGCCCTGTCACTGCGTCTACTCCACTACCGCGCTCAGATCGTTCTGCGAGACGAGCTTCACCGGTCGGTCTCCCAGTAGGTGCAGCGCGCGGTCCACATCACCCACGTTGAGCACCACGAAGGTGGCTACGAGGGAGTAGACGTACTCGATGTTCACGCCCGCCGATGACACGATCTTCAGCACCTCGGCGAGGCCGCCGGGGCAATCCGGAAGGTCGATGCAGATCACGTCGTCCATGCGCACGGTGAAGCCGGCGCTCGCGAGCGTGTCACGAGCTTCTTCCGGCTTGTCCACAACGAGCCTGAGGATCCCGTAGTCGGCCGTGTCGGAGACCGAGAAGCCCCGGATGTTGACGCCGGAGTCTCCGAGGATGCCGGTCACCTCGCTCACACGCCCCGATTCGTTGGCGATGAACACCGAGAGCTGCTTGACGATCATCCGATCCATTACAGCGAGCACACCCCTTCAGCACAGGCGTCCCTTCCGAGATGGAAGGCACGCAGGTTCGCCTCCACGGTCTTGGGCGGCACCCGGTCACTGATGACCCGCTCCCAGGTGGGCACTTCGAACGGCAGTGCGTAGGATGCCGCGCCCATGAGGACGATGTTCGCCGAGCGAGGACTGCCGGCCTCGCACGCGAGCGCCTCCGCATCGAGGAATATGGCGCCCTCGCCCACCAGCGCCTCCTCAAGGCCCTCCGGTGCGGGCATGTCGCCTATCAACACGGGCAGCGAGTCCACCGTGCGGCGGTTCACCACCAGCGTGCCACCCGGTCTCAGATAGGTGAGCGTACGCGCGGCCTCGGTCATCTCGAACGCGATGAGATGATCGGCCACGCCGGGGTCGACGACCGGAGAGAACACGGTCTCGCCGAACCTGACGAAGGTCTCGACGGAGCCGCCGCGCTGCGCCATCCCGTGGACCTCGGAGAGCTTCACGTCCATCCCCTCGGCCACGGCGACCTTGGCCAGGACATCGCCCGCCAGGATCGTACCCTGCCCGCCCACGCCGGCGAGCACCACGGTGGTCATCGTCATCGCACACCCCCGAGATCGCACGACGGGCCTACGCCCACGATGGCGTCGTACCGGCACACCTGGACGCACTGGCCGCACCCCACGCAGGTGGCGGTATCGATGACCGCCCGCCCGTTCTCGTCGCGCGAGATGGCGGGGCAACCCAGGCGGATGCAGGCGCCGCACTTGGTGCACAGTTCCTCGTCCACCGCGTACGGGTCGTGGTGGTCCTTGATGAGCAGCGCGCAGGGCGCCTTGGAGACGATCACGCTGAGATGGTCGGCCGTGGTCTCTTCACGCAGGACCGCGAGTGTGGCGTTGAGGTCGTGGGGATCGACCGTACGCACCGACCCGGCACCCAGTGCCGTGCATACGGCGTCCAGGTCGATCGCGGGCGCATCCGAGCCGTCGATGAACACCCCGTTGACCGGGTTGCCCTGGTGGCCGGTCATGGCGGTGGTGCGGTTGTCCAGCACGATGACCGTGCCGGTTGAACGTGCGTATGCCATGTGGAGCAGCCCCGTGAGGCCCGAGTGAGCGAAGGTGGAGTCACCGATCACGGCGACGACCGGCCTCTCCACCGATCCGGCCAGATCCACACCGTGCGCCATACCGATGCTCGCGCCCATGCAGACGCAACTGTCCATACCGTTGAGGGGAGGCAGCGTGCCGAGCGTGTAGCAGCCGATATCACCGGTCACCACTGCCCGCACCTTGCCGAGGGCGTAGAACAGTCCCCGGTGCGGGCACCCAGGACACAGCAACGGCGGCCGTGGCGGCAGGCCATCGACAGGCTCCCGGCGCGACAACGGCGACGCACCGAACGCCTCGGCCACGATCCGCGGAGACAGCTCGCCGTGTCGCGGAAGGTCGATCTCCTCCACGTCGACGCCCAGCGCCCGGACCCTCATCGTGAGATGGGCGTCCAGCTCTTCCACCACCGCGAGGCGTTCGACACTCGACGCGAAGTCGAGGATGAGCCTCTCGGGCAACGGCACCGTCAACCCCAGCTTGAGAACCGACGCGTCGGGCAGCGCCTCCCGCACGTACTGATACGCGATACCCGACGTGATCACGCCGACGGATGCATCCCGGTGCTCCACCCGGTTCACGTCGGCGGTGGACCCGTATGCAGCGAGCGCCTCATCCCGCGCGGCGACATCCTTGAGTCGCACGCGGGCGTTGCCCGGCATCATCACGTACTTGCGCGCATCGCGTTCATAGGGACGTGCCGCCACCTCTGTCCGCGACCCTCCGGTCACCAACCCCTTGCCATGGGATATGCGCGTGGTGAGGCGGACGATCACCGGGACGTCGAAGCGCTCGGAGATCTCGAACGCGGCCCGGGTGAACTCCAGGGCCTCCTGGCTGTCCGACGGCTCGAGCACCGGGACCCGCGCACCCACACCGTGGTTCCGGGTGTCCTGCTCGTTCTGCGAGCTGTGCATCCCCGGATCGTCGGCCACCAGGTACACGAGCCCGCCTTTGACGCCGGTGTACGACTGGGTGTAGAGCACATCGGCGGCAACGTTCAGGCCAACGTGCTTCATGGTCACCAGGGCACGCACACCGCCGAGCGATGCGCCCCCGGCGACCTCCGCCGCGACCTTCTCGTTGGGCGCCCACTCGCAGTGCACGTCCTCGTACTTCACGAGGTTCTCGAGCACCTCGGTCGACGGCGTGCCGGGATACCCTACACCCACGGACACGCCGGCTTCCCACGCGCCGCGTGCGACAGCTTCGTTGCCGGACATCAGTGTGCGGGCCACAACCACCTCCAGGCGGATTGCCTACCGGAGAAACGCCGAGATTGGTGGATTCTAGCACAGCACTGATGCGTGCTCAGCCGAGCTAAGGCGCCCCTGCAACGCCTACAGCCGTGAGGCGCCCACGTAGTCGCCGTTCCGGGCGATCCGGGCGGTCAGCGAGTCCACGCGGACGACCGCTCCGGTGTACGGGGCATGAAGGTAGTTCCCGTCCCCCACGTACATCCCCACGTGCTGTACGCGTGACGGATCACCCCCGGTGCCGAAGAACACAAGATCGCCCGGCTGCAGCAGGTCGAGCCGGTCCGGGGCGATGTGCTGACCCACCGTGTACTGCGCGCGACTCGTCCTCGGCAGCATGACGCCCACCTGGCGGTAGGAGTACTGCATCAGCCCGGAGCAGTCGAAGCCGACCGGTGACGCGCCACCCCAGACATACGGGACGCCGAGGTACTGAAGAGCGATGTCCACGACACTCGCGTTCCCGGAGCCGAGCGAGCCCGGGTCGGCCGCGTCTCTGCCTGCCAACGTCCCACCTCCGGCGGAGCTGCTTGCCGCCGCCTCCGCCGCCCGCCGTGCGGCGGCCGCAGCAGCCGCCTGGCGGGCGCGTTCGGCTTCGAGCGCCCTCAGACGCTCCTCCTCCTCGGCGATGAGCGTCTGCACGTCGGCGTCCAGCCGGGCCACGAAGCGCTCCTGACGCGCGATCTCTTCCTCGATGGCGCTCGCGCGCACCTCGGCCTGCTTCTGCAGCGCCACCTGCTCGGCCTGGCGCTGCTCGAGCGCCTCTGTCGTGGCCTCCACACGCGCCTTCGCATCCTTCACGTCGGCGACCGCCACCGCATCGGCCGAGTTGATGCGGCGCATGAGCTCGAAGCGAACGATCAGGTCGTCGAAGCTCTGCACTCCGAGAAGGAACTCTATGGCGCTCGTCCCGCCCGAACGGTAGATGTTCGCCGCGCGGTCTCCAAGCACCGTCTGTGCGGTCGCAAGCCGGCGTCGCGCAGCCTCGAGCTCCTCGTGCGCGATCCTGATCTCCTCACGCGTTGCCGCTACGGCCTCGGTAATGGCGTTGTACTCCTCCACCTGCACCTCAAGGTCCGCACGCATGCTCTCGAGCTCGGCGTTCGCGGCATCCGCCTCCGCCTGTTTCTGCTCGATCTCGGGGGTGGACGGCACGGCGTGCGCAACCGGCGCCCCGAACACGAGAGAGGATACGACCGCCAGCGCGACCGTGATGATGCGGCATCTCTGCCAGCCGGCGAAGGACATGCTACCTCCGAGCTGCGTCGGTATAGTACGTCGAGAGGTCGGAGCGGGGTCGCCACCCAGCGCTTCCTGCATCGAAGTATAGCACATGACCTGCGGTTATGCTTCTGGTACAGTTATCAGACGTGTCCCGTTCTGGAGATCGGACCCGATGCGACCGGTACGTACGTCACGGCGCGCCTACTGTGCGGTAGCACTCGCAGCGATTATCGCGCTGGCGGGCCTTCCGGCGTTCGCCACGGAGTCCACGACCACCCCGTCTCCCGATGACACATCCCCGGCTCGCGTCGACCCTCCGCTTGCGGGCCTCTCCGACGAGGTCGCTGCCATACGGGACAAGTTGGACGAGGCCGCTGCGCGCGCTGTCGATCTCGAAGCGCAGATCGAGGATCTCGACGCTGACGCGAGGGCCCTCGAAGAGCGCGTCGCCATCACCCACGAGCGCATCGTCGCGCAACGCATCCTGGTCTCTGAGTCGGAGGAGCGGCTCGCGCTTGCCGAGGAGCGTTTCCATGATCGCCTTGTCGAGACGTACAAGCGCGGAACGTTCAACCCGCTATCGATACTCCTCTCCTCCGACACGCTCACAGACCTCATCTCACGCGTGGATTTGCTCACCCGCATCGCCGAGGGAGACAGCCAGGTCGTCGCCGACCTCAACATCGCGACCGCAGATGCGCGCTACCAACAGACCCAACTCGAGGACCTCCTCGCGCAGGACCGCCTCCTCAAGCAACAGCAGGACGAACGCCGGGATCGGCTGGCATCGCTCCTCGCTGAGCAGAACGCCCTTGTCGAGCGGCTCACCGAGGAGGAGCGGTCCGTGCTTGCGCAGATCCGCACGCTCACCGCACAGGCGCGTCGCCAGTGGCAAGGCGCCTCCATCCCGGTGGGGACCGGCATCCCACGTGCTTACGCGACCGTGGTCAGACAGCCGGATGCCAGGTACCTCATCTCGGCCTACATGCCCCGGGAGTACCGCTCCACCGGCGAACGGTACTCCGCCGTCTGTAGCTGGTACGGACCCGGGTTCAATGGCAGGAACACCGCATCGGGACAGGTCTTCAACCAGGACGATCTCACGTGCGCGTCGCGCACGCTCCCCTTTGGGACCGTGCTCGCGCTCACACGCGGCGACCGCCGCGTGATCGTCTACGTGAACGATCGGGGTCCGTACGTGGCAGGCCGCGACCTCGATCTCTCAAAGGCCGCGGCCGCCGCACTCGGTTTCTCTGGCGTCGCGACGGTGCAGGTGGAAGTCGTCACCGCCGTACGCTGACTGCCCCCAGAGGAGCCGGCGTCACTGCACGTGGATAAGCGATACCACCTTGGGATCCCCGAGCTTGGCACGGCCCTGGAGGAAGTCGAGCTCCAGCAGGAACGCGAAACCTGCCACCGTGGCCCCCATCGTGTCCACGAGCGCGGCCTTTGCCGCAGCAGTGCCACCGGTGGCGAGCACGTCGTCCACGATCAGGACCACGTCACCGGGGCCGAACGCATCAGTGTGGACCTCGAGCGAGTCGGTGCCGTACTCAAGCTCGTACGTATGAGCAGCCGTCGACCACGGCAGTTTGCCCGGTTTGCGTGCCGGGACGAACCCCGCTCCGAGCCTGTACGCCAGCGCACCGCCGAAAATGAACCCCCGCGCCTCCGCCCCCATGACCTTGGTCACGCCTGCGTCGGCGTACGCCTCGGCGATGGTGTCGATGGCCGCCTTGAACCCCTCAGGGCTCGCCAGCAAGGGGGTGATATCCTTGAACACGATGCCCTCTTTAGGGAAGTCCCTGATGTCCCTGATGTACTGCTCGAGATCCACGCTTGGCTCCTCACTCTCTCCGTCCGCCACACGGGTCCGCGCGGCGGCTGCCGATCAGGGGCGCCTAGAGTCTGGCGCCCAGCGTATCCAACTGGCTACGAGTGCCGAACGCGACCACGTGGTCGCCGGGCAGGAGAACGCGGTCGGGGGCCGGATTGCTGTCGATGACGCCCCCGGTCGCCACCGCCATGATATACGCACCGGTGGCGTCGCGGACCCTCGACTCTCGGATGGAACGGCCCGCGTACTCTGACCCCTCACGGACTTTGTAAGCCTCAAGGCGGAACTCGACGCCTTCACTGTGGCTCACCAGCTCGAGGTAGTCGGTCACGAACGGATCCGTGACACTGGCTGCCATGCGGCGGCCACCGATCACGTTGGGCGTCACGACCCTGTCAGCACCCGCTCGCAGGATCTTCGATTCCGAGGCGACCGTGGACGACCGGGCGACGATGAACAGTGACGGGTTCATCCCGCGAGCACTCATGGCCACGAAGAGGTTGTCCGCATCGGTATCGAGCGCGGTCACGAGACCCTTGGCGCGAAGGACTCCCGCCGCCTCGAGCGCCTCCTCCGTGGTGGCATCACCGCTCATGTACAGCCAGCCCCGCTCGACGGCTTCCTCCTCGCATCCCTCGCAATGGTCGATCACAACGAAGGGCACACCTTGCTCGTCGAACGCCGTGGCCACCACCGAGCCGACCCGTCCCATACCGGCGACGATGTAGTGTCCCGAGAGTTCCTCGATGCGCTTCTTCATCCGGCGCCCCTCCATAAGCTCGGTCAGGTGACCCTCTATCATGAACTCGGCGATGATGCTCACGGAGTACGCGATGCCGCCCACGCCGGCGGCGATCAACGCGACCGTGAACAGCCGCCCCTGCGTAGACAGCGGGGCGACCTCCCGGAACCCCACCGTGGCGACCGTGATGACGGTCATGTACAGGCTGTCGAGGGCATCCCACCCCTCGATCAGCATGTACCCCCCCGTGCCGGCGGCGAGGACCGCCACCAACAGCACCGCGGCCATCGCCGCACGGCGCATCATGCGCTCCACACCTCATCCGTGAGCGTGGCGACGTACGGAAGCGTGCGCCACAGACCGCCGAGATCGAGTCCGTAGCCCACGAGGAACCGGTCGGGCACCGCGAAGCCGCGGTACTCGATGGGCAGATCTGCGAGTCGGCGGGCATCCTTGTCGAGCAGCGTGCACACGGCGATACTGGCCGGCTTGCGCTGCCGTAGAACCCTCAGGAGGTAGTTCAGGGTGAGGCCGGTGTCGATGATGTCCTCCACCACGAGCACATCGCGGCCCTCGATGGCATCGTCAAGGTCCTTGGTTATGCGCACCGATGCGGCGGCGCCGGGGCCGTACGCGGAGATCGACATGAAGTCGAGCGTCAACGGCAGCTCGATGGCTCGGCAAAGGTCGGCCAGGAACATCACGCCGCCCTTCAGCACGGTCACCAGAGCGAGGTCGCGATCGGCATAGTCGGCGGTGATCTCAGACCCCAGCCGTCGAACAGCCGTCTGTATCTCGACTGAGTCATGCAGCACGCGCTCGATACGCGAGTCGGGGAACGTCACGCTCATGACCGCTCGCCGCCCTCGTCGGGCGCTCCGCGCTCCCTCGCCGCGGCGCCGTGGTCTGCGTCCAGGCCTCCGCCCTCGGAATGGTCCCTCGATCGCACCGGGATGCCGTACTTGAACAGGAGCTTACGAAAGTCCTTCTGATAGAGGATCTTGATGGACACCTCGGGATAGAGCTCCTTGAGCCGACGGACCTTGCGGTTCTTCTTCGTGACCAGCTTCTGACTCATCGTGGTCAACTCGATGTAGAGATCGAACTCCGGCAGATAGAAGTCGGGTGCGAACGACGCGAGCACGTTGCCGTGCCGGTCCCATTCGAGTGGGAACGTGGTGGGCTCGTAATCCCAGGCGATCCGATAGAAGTCGAGTATCTGGGCAGCGACGCGTTCGCTCGGATGCGCGAATGCGATGCTCGCGACCCGCTCCGACACGGGCAACCGCTGTTCGAGATCGTCAAGGCGTTCGTCGGTCATCGTGTTCAGTTGACATCCTCGAACAAGCGCCCCACGGAGCGGCGGAGCATGTGCTCCTTCAACTGTCCGGAACCCCTCATCAGTTCACCAAGCGTCTCAAGCAACCGCTGCCGCGCCTCGGGCGTGCGGTGGCGCATGGCCGGCATGAGGATCTGCTGGAAGAACGTGGCCTCACGTTCGGCGAACGTCTCGTACATGCGCAGATGACGCGGCTCGATACCGAATCGCCTGAGGTCCCAACATGTGTGGGCGACGGCCACATCAGGGCCGGCGAGCTCGTCGCCGTGATCCCCGTTCACCAGGGTGACGATCCCGTACGAGGCAAGTTCGCGAACGAACGCCGTAGGGAGACCGAGCACCTCGGGCGCGCGCTCCACAGGCACGGTCTCGGCGTCTTCGAAGGGAAGCGACATCGGCTCCGTCTTCTCGATGGCGGGACGGAGCTCGGCAGGCACTTTGCCCTTGTCGAGGTCGTCCAGCTTCTCGCGGATGACCGCCAGCGGCATGAAGTGCTCCTTCTGCAGCCGCAACACGAGTTCGAGCCGCTGCACGTCCGCGGGGCGGAACTTCCGGTAGCCACCGGGTGTCCTCTCGGGTGCGATCAGCCTCTCGTCCTCCAGGTAGCGCACCTTGGAGATCGTCAGGTCGCCGTAGGTGTCTGACAGCGTCTCGACCACTTCTCCGATGGTCTTGTAGTCGCGGACCTTGGCTGCCATCTAGGCAGCACCTCCTCCGCACACGAAGACCATGTGGAACCGTCCGATCTGAACCGTATCACCACTGCTGAGACGGGCTTCGCTCACGACCTCCTCGTTCACATACGTACCGTTCAACGAGCCCGCGTCCACCAGCGTGACCTCGTCGGCGTTCACGAGGAGGCGCGCATGGTTGCGCGAGACGGTCACGTCGTTCAGGAAGATGTCGCTCTCGGGATCGCGGCCGATCGTCAGCTCAGGACGGTCGAGATAGAATCGCTCCCCTACCTCGATGCCCTTACGCACGATCAGAACAGGGACCTCGCTCGCGGCGATCTCGGTCTCGTAGACCGCCGTCGACGGCTCCGAGACCACTTCAAAGGATGCTGTGGCCTCTTCGATCCTGACCCCGCATGAAGGACAGACGGCATCCCCAGGCCTGAGTGCGGCGCCGCATTCGGGGCATTGGCCCATCATCACCATCTCCTGCCAGAGTCCTGCCGCGACACGCCGGACGTTAGTCGAGCAGACCGAACTCCCGTGTCTTGAACGACTGTGCGATCTGCGTCTCGAGAGCCTCGAGCACGCCCGGGTTCTCCAGCACCTTCACAAGCCGCTCCTCGCTGAGGCGGTTCTTCACGTACGGGTCGTTCAGAGCCTCGGTGAGCTTGCGCCCGCCTTTCACCTCGCGGATGACGTACTCCACGACCCGCTCCTCGACACCGTCGATCGAGATCTCGTTCAAGAACTCGTGGATCTTCTCCGCAACACTCGCCACGCGGGCCTCCTTCGCTTCTGCGGACGTACGTCCGTGCTCGCTTCTCAGTCTTCGTCGTCTTCTTCGTCCCAGACGTCGTCATCAGTCACATCGAACCGGGAGACTCCTCGCAGGTCGTTCGCGAGTATCTCTATCAACCTGTCTATATCGCTGCCGAGGATGTCCCCCTTGCCCTCGGAACGGTCTTCCTTGAGCCGACGCACGAGCTCGGCGCGCAGTATGTCGATCTTGCCGTGAAGCACGCGCCTCCGGTAGCTGACCTTCTGCTCTTCCTCGTACAACTCATCGAGCAGTCCGCGCAGCTCATCGACCGTACAATCACTGAGATTCAGCAGCGCGTCGTCGGATGCACCTCTGTCCCCCACGAGTCCACCTCCAACAACCTCACCCGCATGCCACTGGTCGGGAAGATTGTAGCACGCGCTTCTGTCACGACGGGCTTGACCTCGACTCCAACCTCAGACCGTAGACCGCCTGTCCTCAGGGTCAGGTCAGGGTGGAGCGCACCGCATGGTCCTGACGCATGCCCCCTGCCATCTCGACCTCGTTTCCGTTCAGCGTCGCGGGTTCGAGTACGACCGAGAAGACGTGGCCGACGGCCTCGGCCACCGCCGATGCGACCTCGTCCCATGACGGGCGTCGCCCGAGGACCGCCGCGATGGTGGCGGTAAAGCGTTCCAGTTCACGGGTGCGCTCATCGTCAAGCATGAAGACGCGGGCTTCGCGGGTCACGTCGCGGTCGACCACGAACGATCCGTGCTGCAGGCAGCTGTCGCCGCTCCAGACCTGGGCGCTCCCTGAGAGCTTTGCCGCCCCGAGCGACAGGTCGGCAGACGTGGCGTGCAGATAGCACGCGCCCGACCCGCGTTCGCCGCGGTCCCGCGCCGTGAGCGAGGCGTCCACGCCAAGCGCGCGGTACGCCTCGGCCAAAGCTTCGCACAGCATCGCGTAGCTGCGCCTGACTCCCCGCGGGAGGCCATCGGCCACACCCGCCACGATCGAGTACGTGAGCTCATCGTCGTGCAGCACGCCCCTGCCGCCGGTGGGGCGCCGACAGACCTCGAGACCCTCAGCGGCACAGTACGGCAGGTCCACGTCGTCCACGCTCTGGAACCGCCCGAGCGAGACCGCCGGTGGAGTCCACCGGTACAGCCGCAGAGTCGGCGGGACCTCACCGGCGGCATGCGCGACAAGCATCGCGCGATCGACCGCCATGTTCCACGCGCCGCTGGCAGCCCCGTCCACGATCAACCGCCAGCGGCCACCCGACCGGGTCATCGCTCGGAGCCATCTCCCGGCGACCACGCAACATCGGCGTTCTTGACCGCAGCCGCCTCATCGAGCCTGCGCACCGGCGTCGAGTACGGGGCGCCATGCAGCAGTCCGGAATCCTCGGCAGCCTCCTCGGCGATGCGGCGCAACACCGCTGCGAACCGCTCGAGCGTCTCCTTGCTCTCCGTCTCCGTGGGCTCCACCATCATCGCCTCGTCCACGATCAACGGGAAGTACACCGTGGGCGGATGGATACCGTAGTCGAGCAGCCGCTTCGCGACATCCAGGGTGCGGACACCGGTGGACTTGCGCAGCGGGCCGCCCGACATCACGAACTCGTGCATGCATGTGCGGTCGTAGAACACCGGCCACGCATCCGCCAGCAGCGTCTTGAGGTAGTTAGCCGAGAGCACCGCCTGACCCGAGATGTCCCGCAGGCCGTCGCCACCCACAGCGCGGATGTACGTGTACGCCCTCACGAGCACGCCGAAGTTCCCCGCGTACGACCGAACGCGACCGATCGACCGTTCGGGATAGGCGAACGCGAAGCCACCGTCACGCTGAGCCACCACCGGCCCCGGCAGATACGGCGCCAGCGCGTCGCTCACCGCCACCGGGCCGGCACCTGGACCGCCGCCGCCGTGCGGCGTTGCGAAGGTCTTGTGAAGGTTGATGTGCAGCGCGTCGAAGCCCATATCCCCCGGCCGCGACCAGCCCATGATCGCGTTCAGGTTCGCGCCGTCGCAGTACGCCAGCGCACCCACCTCGTGCACTGCCGAGGTGATCTCCAGGATGTTCTCGTCGAACAGCCCCAGCGTGTTGGGGTTGGTGAGCATCAGCGCGGCCACATCGATATCGAGCAGCCTCTTGAGCGCCGCCACATCCACGCCGCCCCGCTCATCACTCGGCACCTGGACGACCTCGTAGCCGCACATCGCCACGGTGGCCGGGTTGGTGCCATGCGCCGAATCGGGCACGAGCACACGTCGTCTCGGATCGCCGTTGGCGGTGTGGTAGGCGCGGATGGTCAGCAACCCGGTGAGCTCCCCGTGCGCGCCGGCCGCCGGCTGCAGCGAGACCGCCGGCAGACCCGCGACCTCCGCGAGCGCCTCCTGCAAGCCCCACATGAGCTCGAGCGCGCCCTGCACGGTCTCCTCGGGCTGATACGGATGGATCCTGGCGAAGCCGGGCAGGCGGCATGCCCACTCGTCTACCTTCGGGTTGTACTTCATGGTGCAACTGCCGAGCGGATAGAATCCGCTGTCCACGCCGAAGTTGGCGCTCGCAAGATGCTCGTAGTGCCGGGCGAGCTCGACCTCGGTCACATGCGGCAACACGGGCGCCATGGCTCTCGCGTGTCCGCCGAGGACATCCTCCAGGTCGACCGAGGGCACGTCGAGCACCGGTGGTTCGACACAGCGCGACTCCTCGGCTCCCCGCTCGAAGATCAACGTGCCTGTGAGCGGCTCTCTGGTCCCGGCCTCCGCCGTCCGTGCGTCGATGCGATCCGCGTCGCTCATAGCGCGCTCACCTCCTCCACGAACCGGTCGAGGACCGCGCGCGTATGCCGTTCAGTCACCGCGAACATGACCAGTCCGGCATCGTCAGCCGAGAACCTGCCAAGGTCGAGCCCGGCCAGGTAGCCCGACTCGCGCAGACGCGCCTGCATCGCCGTCGCCTCACCCCGGTAGCGCAAGGTGAACTCGGCAGCGAACGGCGCGTCGAAGACGCGCTCGAACCGCCCTGTGGCCACAAGCGCGCCTTCGAGATAGTGCGCTTTGGCCACACTCGCGCGGCCGATGCCCGCAAGCCCATCGGCCCCCATGGCGGCGAGATAGACCCCCGCCGCGAGCGCGTTCAGTGAGTGGTTGGAGCAGATGTTGGAGGTGGCCTTCTCCCGCCGGATGTGCTGCTCGCGGGTCGAGAACGTGAGGACGAAGCCTGTGCGGCCGTCCACGTCGGTCGTGCGCCCGGCCACGCGGCCCGGCATCTGCCGTATGTGTGCCTTCCGGCACGCGAACACGCCGAGACCCGGCCCGCCGAAGGAGATGGCGTTTCCGAGGGACTGCCCCTCGCCCACCACGATGTCAGCGCCGTACGATGCCGGTGGCTCGAGTACGCCGAGCAGCACTGGATCGGTGGCTACCACGAACAGCGCGCCCACCTCATGGGCAGCCTCTCCGAGGGAGCGGAGATCCTCCAGCGTGCCGTAGAAGGACGGCGAAGCGATGAGGAGGGCGGCAGTGGCGTCATCGAGCGCAGCGGCTATCGCCGCACCATCCGACACGCCGTCTTTGGCCGCGACCTCCACCACCTCGAGGGTCCCCGACTCCACATACGTCGCCAACGTCTCGCGCCACTCAGGATGCACGGTGGCCGACACCACCACCCTGTGCCGCTTGGTGACACGCGCGGCCATGAGAGCGGCCTCCGCAAGAGCGGTCGCGCCGTCGTACATGGACGCGTTGCTCACCTCCATGCCGGTGAGCTGGCAGATCATCGATTGGTACTCGTAGATCGCCTGTAGCGTGCCTTGGCTCACCTCGGGCTGGTACGGCGTGTAAGCGGTGAAGAACGCCGGCTTGCTCACCACGGAGTCCACGATCGCGGGAACGTAATGGTCGTAGCACCCGCCGCCGAGGAACGACACCATGCGGCTGCCATCCTCGTTCGCGGCGGCGAGCTTCTCGATGTGCGCGGCCAGCTCGATCTCTCCCATGGCGCCGGGAAGGTCCAGGGGGCGCGCCAGGCGCGCCCCCACGGGGATGTCCTCATAGAGTCCGTCGATCGATGGTACGCCTACGCTGTCCAGCATCTCGTCCTGCTCGCCGCAGGTCACAGGGATGAAGCGCATGCGTCACGCTTCCTCGGCGATGTAGGCCTCGTAGTCGTCGGCGTCCATCAACGCCTCGACCTCGGCTGTGTCCTCCACCTTGACCTTGATCATCCAGCCCGCGTTGTAGCAGTCTTCGTTGACGGTCTCAGGAGCGTCCTCAAGCGCCTCGTTGACCTCGACGATCTCGCCGCTGATCGGAGAGAACAGCTCGGAGACCGACTTGACCGACTCCACCTCGCCGAACGACTCGCCGGTGCTGACCGCTTCCCCGACGGAGGGAAGGTCCACGTAGACGACCTCGCCGAGCTGGTCCTGCGCGAAGTCGGAGATGCCGATCGTGGCGACGTCGCCATCAAGACGGACCCACTCATGCTCACGGTCGTACTTCAGCTCCTTGGGATACATCTATGGAACTCCTTCCCTGTTCTCGCCTACGACTTCAGGGCCGAAAGCGATGTCGTCTTCACGAACGGCGGTTTGGTGACGACCGCCGATGCAACCTTGCGCCGGATCCCGACCTCGAGACCGGTGCCCGGATCCGCGAGCGCCACTGGGACGTACGCGGTAGCGATCCCGTGCCCGAGGGTCGGCGAGAACGTGCCGCTTGCCACCTTACCCACCTCCTCACCCCCATGCAACACGGGATAGCCGTGTCGTGGCACGCCCTCGGAGACGGTGAGCCCGACGAGCTTGCGCTCCGGACTTTCCGCTCTCACGCGCGCTATCGCCTCGGCGCCGATGTAGCCGCTCTTGGCCTTCGGGGCCACCCACCCGAGACCGGCCGATACCGGATCGACGCCGCGATCCATGTCGCTTCCGTACAACGGGTATCCCATCTCGAGCCGCAGGGTGTCCCGCGCCCCCAGCCCGCACGGCGACACCTCGGAGAAGCTGAGCAACGTGCGCCAGATCGCGGCCGCCTGCGACGCATGACAGAACACCTCGACGCCGTCCTCGCCCGTGTAACCGGTGCGGGCGACCAGCACGGGCACCGAATCGAGTGCGGCCTCGCCGACCTCGAAGCGGTCCGGCGGGGTCCATCCCTCGCCCGCGAGCTCTCCGATGACCGCGAGTGCATGGGGGCCCTGCACGGCTATCAGGGCCGTGCGATCGCTCTCGTCAGCGATCTCCACCGTCTCGGGCAGATGGGCCGTGATCCAGTCCCAGTCGGTCTGCCGGTTCGCGGCGTTCACCACGATCAGGTACTCGAGATCACCGGTGTGATACACGATGAGATCGTCGATGATACCGCCGTCCTCGTCGCACATCACGGTGTACAGCGCGCTGCCAAGCGTCGATATCCTATCGAGGTCGTTGGTGATGATGCGCTGCAACGACTCCCTGGCATCGAACCCGAACACGCGGAACTCTCCCATGTGAGAAACGTCGAAGATTCCCACGGCGGAGCGCACGGCGTTGTGCTCCTCGATGATCCCCGCGTACTGGACCGGCATCTGCCACCCCGCGAAGTCGACCATCCGCGCGCCAAGCGCGACATGCTCGGTGTACAGCGGGGTCATCCGTCCTGCCTCGATCATCGGCACTCCTCTCATACGAGCGGCACGGCGGGCGCCTGCAACTGCCCGCCGAACACGCTCCGCCATATCCGCGTGAACCAGATCTCGATCCGCTCCCATGTGTCGGGGGCGGCAACGTCCCGCACAGCCACGATCGGCACCTGGGCGAGCAGCCGCTCTCCCTGTCTCACGGTGAGCGTTCCCAGACGCTGCCCCGCCAAGACGGGCGCCTCCACCTCGTGGACCACGTCAGCGCTCGCCGAGATCTCGCCGTCCAGGTCGAACACGGGTACCGTCACGCTCTCCCCCACCACCGCGGGAACCGTGCGGTCGAGATAATCGGTCACCGGAACAAGTGCGGCCGTGGTCTCGGCAGTGGCGACCTCGATGGGCCGGTAATGCTCGTATCCCCAATCGAGCAGGATGCGCGCCTCGTCGAACCGCTCGTCCTCGGACTCCGTGCCGAGCACCACGGCTACCAGCCCGATGTCGTTGCGCTGTGCCGAGGCGACAAGGCAGTATCCTGCCTTGTTCGTCCAACCGGTCTTCACACCGTTCGCGCCCTCGTACGTGCCCAGAAGCTTGTTCGAACTCTCGTAACGCTTCGCGCCGCCCTGCCCGTCATCCACCATCACCGACGGCTGCGAGACCATCTCGGCGAACCGGGGATCGGACATGGCCAGCGTGGAGAGCGTGGCGAGGTCTTGCGCCGACGAGTAGTGCCCGGGCTCATCGAGCCCGTGGGGGTTGGTGAACGACGAATGGCTCAGCCCGAGGTCTGCCGCCTTCTGGTTCATCATGACCGCGAACCTGTCGAGGCTGCCGCCCACGTGCTCGGCCAACGCGATCGCCGCGTCGTTCCCTGAGCGGACCAGCATCCCCTCGAGCAGCATGCCGACAGTGATCTCCTGTCCGGGCCGCAGGTCGATCTCGGCCTCGCCCACTCCCGCCGCATCACGCGAGACGGTGACCACGTCGCTCATCTCAGCGTGTTCGAGAACCACGAGAGCGGTCATGATCTTGGTAGTCGAAGCCATGGCGCGCTGAGCGTCCGGGTCGCGGCTCCACAGTGTGCGTCCGTCCATCGTGCGCAAGATGCCGGAGGGCATCGCCACCTCGGGCGCCACCGCGCTCAGTGTGGGATCCTGAGCGATCGTGGTGTAGCCCACGGTCTCGTCTTCCGCCGACCACCCGTGAGCGAGACTCCCGGCACCTGTGAAGATCGTCAGGAGCGCCGCCGCGCATAGCACAGCGACACCGGCACGGACACGGGTATAGCGCATGCGTCACGCCTCTCTTACGCGGATGGGGACACGACGCTCCGATTGTACGGGTTCAAGTGATGGATGGCACGTGACGATAGGATTACGCAGGGGCCCGTCTGATGGTCTAGAATGCCCCGTGGGGCTCTTTGGCACGGAGCCATACGACCAGGTCGACCGGTTCGGGGGGATCGTGAAGCTACCGCACAGACGCACTTCGGGGGACGCCGGCTTCACCATCATCGAGATGATGGTGATCGTGCTCATCATCGGCATACTCGCTGCAGTAGCCATCGCCGTGTACGTGCCATCCACCCGCGCGGCAGCGGGTGCCGCGTGTCGCGCCAACCAACGGGTCCTGGAGTCGGCAGCGGCCGAGGCCCGGACCGCCATCGACGCCGAGGATATCGACGATCTCGAGGACCTGCGTGACTACGTGCGCAACTTCGACGCCATATCCACATGTCCGCTCGACGGCACTCCGCTCGTATACGTGCCCGAACACAACGACGTCTATTGCCCGAACCATCCGTAGCGACCCGGCGCGCGTGCGCTGGTCACCCACCTGAGGAGGTGCGCGTGAAGTACTCCCGCTTCGAGATCCTCGCCTTCCTGCTGGGCAGCGCGGCGATCGTGGCGAGCGCGTTCGTGCCGGCCACGGCATCCACGATCCCCACGGAGGTCGTGGCCCAGTTGCTCTTGATACTTGTGCTGGCCGGCGCCCTGCACTGGGGCCGAAGCGGCGGGTTCGTGTCCGCGCTGGTGGCCACCGCCATCTACGTGGGCATGAGGTTCACCACGCTCGAGGTCGAGGGGCTGTCGGCGGACATGATGACGATGATCGTCTCACGCGTCCTCGCCTACACCCTGGTAGGCCTTGCCGGCGGAGAGATCAGCGGGAGGATCAAGTACCTGCTGGCAAAGGCGGAACGCGGTTCCCTTGTCGATGCGGAGACCGGCGTCTACAACGCCGCTTACGCGAGCCGGGCCATCGCCTCGGCTCTCGGTCAGTGGGCGCGGTACGAGACCCCGTACTCGGTCGTGGACCTGGCCATCACGCCTGCCGTCTGGTCGGCGCTCAAGCCGAAACGCTCCCGCGTCGTGATGCGTCAGGTGGCCTCGGAGATCCGCAACGACGTCCGGCTCGTGGACGACGTCGCCTACCGCGGGAACGGCCGGTTCCTGGTGCTCCTTCCCTCCACTCCCGCCGAGGGAGCCATGGCGGCAGCCGAGCGGCTCCACAAGGGCGTGGCGCACACCCTTGGATGCGCGAGCGAGATGGTCACGGTAAACGTGTTGTCATGCGGCCGGGACGATGAGGCGCTCGGCGCGATAGCCGAAGCGCTCGCACCCCCCGAGGGTGATCCTGTGTCCACCACGCCCAGGCCGGGCATGCGGGTCACCGGACGTCGTTCCACCGACGAGCCGACGGACGACTGATCCTTGTCCCTCAGACCTCGTCGGCTCTGAGGACCCTGATACCCGCTTCCTCAAGCACGCGCATGGCGTCGGCGACCCGCTCGACCCTGAACACGTCGACCGCCGCCTCCCCGCCCGGCTCCACGAAGCAGTAGGCGTACTCCACGTTCATGCCCTCGGAGCCGAGCACCTCGAGGATGTCCGCGAGGCCACCCGGCCGGTCGGGCACCGCCACCGCGATCACGTCGGTGACGCTCACGCTGAAGCCCGACTCCTCGAGAGCGCTCTTCGCATCCTCGGGCCTGTCGCAGATGATGCGCACCACGCCGAACTCGGCAGTGTCTGCCACCATGAGCGCGCGCATGTTCACGCCCGCATCCCCCAGCGAACGGGTAAGGCGCGCGAGCCGGCCGGGGCTGTTCTCCAGGAATACCGTCAGCTGCTTGACCATCGGTCACTCACTCCCCTCTCCCCGCAGGTCTAGTACGCGTTTGGCCTTGCCTTCCGAGCGCTGGATCGACTTGGGCTCGACCAGCCTGACGGCGATGTTGACCGCAAGCGCCGAGGCGATCTCTGCGGATACGCGGGCCCGCAGCCTCTCGAGCGTCTTGATCTCGTCGAAGCTGACCTCCGGACCCACCTCCACGTGAACCTCTACGTGGTCCATGCTGCCCCTGCGCGAGAGGACTACCTGGTAGTACGGCGCGACGCCGGGGATGCCGAGGAGCACCTGCTCGATCTGACTCGGGAACACGTTCACGCCGCGGATGATGAGCATGTCGTCGGAACGGCCTGTGACGCGCTCGAGACGCCTGAACGTCCGCCCGCACTCGCAGCGGCCCGGCACGATCCGCGAGATGTCGCGCGTGCGATATCGAACGACCGGGATGCCCTGCTTGGTGAGCGTCGTGAAGACGACCTCTCCGCGCTCGCCATCAGGCACCGGCTGCAGTGTCTCGGTATCCACGATCTCGATGATGAAGTGGTCCTCGTTCACGTGGAGCCCGCACTTGCACTGGCACTCGGCGGCGACACCGGGGCCGAGCACCTCGGAGAGGCCGTAGATGTCGATGGCGCTGATGCCGAACTGGCGCTCTATCTCCACGCGTGTGTTCTCGCTCCAGGGCTCGGCGCCGAAGATGCCCGCCTTCAGCGACAGGGCAACGGGGTCGACCCCCATATCGCGAGCCGTCTCCGCGATCAACAGGGCGTAGCTCGGCGTGCATGCCAGGATCGTGGTGCCGAAGTCCTTCATCACCTGGACTTGGCGCTTGGTGTTACCGCCCGAGATCGGGATCGTGGCGCAACCCAGTCGCTCGGCGCCGTAGTGGACCCCGAGCCCGCCGGTGAACAGGCCGTATCCGTAGGCGTTCTGCACGATATCGTCCGAGGTGCCGCCAGCCGCAGCGATGGTGCGCGCCATCAGGTCCGCCCAGATGTCGAGATCGCCGGCGGTGTACCCGACGACCGTGACCTGCCCCGTGGTGCCCGATGACGAGTGGAGCCGCACGATGTCACGCATGGGTACCGCGAACATCCCGTAGGGATACGCGGCTCTGAGGTCGTCCTTCACGGTGAAGGGGAACGAAGCGAACTCCTCGAGCGATCCCACCTGCGGCGCTACACCAGCCTCATCGAACTTCCGCCGGTAGGTGGGTACGTTCTCGTACACGTGAGCCAGAAGCCCGTTCAGCCGCTCGAGCTGCACCGCCTCGAGCCGCACGCGGTCCATGGACTCGTACTCAGGCTGGAACACCCGCCACCCCTCTCATCTCGCGTACTCCCGCGCTACTCCGTCACGGCGTGGATGTCGCCGGCGTTGACGGCGCGGCGACGGGCTTGGTGCCCACGCGCACGACCTCCTCGGTGGCACGGTAGACCGACTTGAAGGTATCACGTCGGATCTCCGCGCCGTTCTTGGTGACGATGCGGGTCACCACGATCGTGCGTCCCGAGACACCACGCTCGTCTATCACGCGCGTCCCCTCGGGAAGCGTGGGGTCCTCCACCTCACGGACCGGGGGGTTCCTGAGATTCGTGAACGGCCCGGTCTCGTACGTGACCTTGTAGCGGGGATCGGTGCCGTACAGGGAGATCGTCACCGACGAGTTGGTGTAGCCGGTGGCGATGAGGATCCAGTGCTCGGTGTCGTTGCTGAACTTGAAGTCCGGCCCTCCCCAGGAGACCGTGGCGTCACGGCCCTTGGGGTAGTGACTGATGTACTGCGAGTGGTTGTGACGCTCCACCACCGGCAGTCCCGAGAAGAACACGGTGTTGAACAACGTCGTGTTCACCTGGCAGATGCCGCCGCCCAACTGCGGGACGAGCTTGCCGTTCACGATGGCCGGCGCCTCCTGATACCCCTTCGCGGCGGTGCGCTCGCCGATGGTGCCGTTGAAGCTGAAGGTCTCCCCCGGCGCCAGCAGAGTGCCGTCGAGCGCATCGGCGAGGGTATGGATGTTGTTGACGCGCGGCTTGTTCGAGGGGGAGTACTCAGTGGTGAAGGTCGCGAGCCGTTCCTTGATGCCGAGTCCCTTGGCCTCTTCGGTGGTGAGCGCGGGCTCGACGCGGCGCATCGCGAGCTCTACCCGGCGCTCCTGCCCGCCCACCAGCGCGGTCTCGAGCTTGGCTGCAAGGTCCACGGCGTCAGCCGCGAGACCGTCTTCGCCCGGGACTATGGTGACCACCCCGTTGGAGACCGAGAAACTCGCGTCCTTGGCGGGTTTGCCCACCTCGGCCACGAGCGGGAGGATCGTCGCGGAGATCTCCTCCGAGGCGAGGTACGCCTCGAGGACCGGGCCGTCAGCGCTCTCGGCGCGCCGGAAGTCGACCCACTGGCCGATGATCGTGGGCTGGATCGTCCACTGTTTGTCTTCGTAGTAGAGCTCGAGCGGACCGGAAAGCATGGCCACAGCGGCCCGGTATGCCGCCTCTGCCGCCTCTTCATCGATCTCCGGGGCAAGAGGCACGAGGTCCAGCGACACGATGCGCTCGTCCGACAGGAACGCGATCAGGAGCGCGTCACGGGTCTGCTCCTCATCCACACCGAGGCCGTCCTCAGGGGCGATACGGTGCACCGCTCCCTCTTCGATCCGCACACCGGCGTCCATCGGTGGCTGTGCGATGGAATCGTTGATGCGCCGAACAAGCGACTGAAGACCTGCCGGGTCGTATGCGGGGTCGAGCGGTACCGACACGCCGCCGAGCGCCGCACGCACTCGTTCCCACACGGCCTCGGTCACATCCCCGCGGCCTACGTCGTACGCCGCTTCGGCAAGCGCGGTGGCGTCCACAGACACGCCTATCGACGCCGCCTCGACCTCCCACCGGTCGTCTCCCACTTCGAGCGTCACCGGAACGGCGGTCTGTTCGGCCACATGCGTCTGGATCGCATCGGTGGCGTTGGCGAGCGTCATCCCTCCCACATCGACGGTGCCCACGCTCACACCCGGATGGACCGTGCCAAAGGACAAGACGACATCCACCACGGCGACGAGTACCACAACGGCTACCACGACGACTCCAACGAGCGCTGCCGCCCGCGCGCCCTTCGGCCACCGCGCCAACCAGCCGGGCCAGCTCAGCCGCCGCCTGGCGGCGCTGTGAATCCCTGCCCCCGCAGTCTGCATCGTCCTATCGTCTTCGTGCGTGTCGCTGGTGCTCATCGTCCGCTCTCACTCCGTGGGAAACGACTCCCGATGTACCGGCGATATGACGCCTCACCAGCAAGAATGTGGCCACTCCAAGTAGGTGATGATAGCATGCCGGGGCGCGGCGCGGACCGAGCGTCACCCGGACGTGACTCAGCCGTTGGCTATCGTCTCGCGAACCTCGGCCACGTAGCGTTCGAGCAACTCCGCCGCCCGCTCAGCGGAGTCACCCTCGACATAGACCGCCACCTGGGCCTCCGTGGCGTGTGGGAGCACGAGTACCCAGCCGTCGTCGTGCGGTATGCGCACACCCTCGATCACATCGACCTCACTCGTGCGAGACACCGCCGCCATGGACCGCATCACCACGCCCTTGCGGTCGAAAGGACAGAACACCGACGTCTCCTGGAGGAAGAACTCCGGAAGCGCGACCACCACTTCGTCCAGGTCCATCCCATGTCGATCGAGCAGTGTGAGCAGCATGCCGAAGGACATCACGGCATCGTACCCTGCAAGGAAGTGCGGGTACACGAAGCCGCCGCGGCGGGAACCGGCGAACCCGATCGCCGGATCGAGCGCAGCGGCGGACAGCGCCCGCCGTGATGTTCCGGTGCGACGTACGAAGTGACCGGCTTCTCCGGCGATCCTCTCCACCGCGGTGGATGCGGTCACCGGCACGGCGATCCCAACGCCGTCCTTGCGCGAGAGCCCGGAGTTCGCCCACAACCAGACCATCGCATGAAGCGCCGTGTCATGATCGAGGATGCGTCCCGCCGGGGTGACAAGCGTGATCCGCTCGGCCGTGGAGTCCATCAGCACGCCCACATCCGCCTGGAACATGTCCACCGACCGCGCCACCCGCTTGAGGACGTCTGCGCGGCTCTCGGTATCCACGGGCGTCTGCTCGGAGTCGACGTAGGCACGGAGGCCGATCAGATCCACGCCCCACTGGGCTGCGACGGCGGGGAGAACGAACGACGCCGGACTGAGCCCCATGTCCACGACAGCCGTGTAACGCCTGCGGGACGCGCTGGCGTCGTCGATCGCCGTCGTGAGGCCGGTGGTGTAGTACTCGATCGCGCGCGGCGGGTACATGATCAAACCCACCTGGTCGAAGAACGCCCGCCGGAACTCGCCCCGGAAGTAGAGCCGTTCCACCTTCTTCTCCTGGCCTGTGGACAGGTCGATGCCGTCGGCGTCGTAGAAGTGGATCTCGATCGACTGGGGGTCGCCGTCGGCGATGCAGACATGGATGCCGCCGTTGACGCGCATGTCGCGCGTGGTGAACCGGGTCACGGCGGGTGACGCCACCCGCAGATCGCGCACGTGACATCCGGTGAAGTTCAGTCCCGTTGCTACCGCGCGTTTCACCATCCGCGCGGCTGCGCTCGAGTCACGGCTCACCACGACGTGCGATCTCGCCGGCAACAGGCTCCCGAACGCCTGGGCCACCCGAAGACCGAGCTCTGGTGTGATGTCGATGCTGACAAGCCCAGCGATGCCGTCAGGCCCGAAGAGTGAACGCACTCCGCGCGACTCCCAGATCAGCGAGGAGTTCACGAACGCTCCGGCGTCGATCCGCTTGAAGGGATAGACCTGCACATCGTTCCCCACGGCCGCCCCGTGCCCCACAACGGACTCGTCGCCGATCACCGCCCCCTGCTCCACACGCGCTCCCGCCCGTATGTCGACACTCCGGCAGAGCACGGCCCCGTTCACCCGTGACCACTTGCCCACGAACGAGTCGTTCCACACGATGGAATGTTCTGTCTGGGCGTCGTAGCCCACAAGGCAGTTGTCGCCGATCACGGAATAAGGACCGATCCGCGCGCCCGCACGCACGGTCGTGTTGGCGCCGATCACCGCCTTTGGTGATATCTCCGCCGTGGGATCGATGCTGGCACCAGGCCCCACCCAGACATCGTCCTTCGTCTTCACGCCGGGTATATAAATCATCGCCTTGCCGTCGAGGATGTCCTCATGGACCTCGCGGTACCCCTCGAGACTGCCTACGTCGGCCCAGTAGCCATCCACCACGCACCCGTAGAGCGGGTACCCCTCGGCCATGAGCAGCGGGAAGAGGTCCGACGAGAAGTCGAACGCCTGGCCCTCAGGAATGAAGTCGAGCACCATCGGGTCCATCACGTAGATGCCGGTGTTGATGGTGTCACTGAAGACCTGCCCCCAGGAGGGCTTCTCCAGAAAGCGCTCGATCCTGCTGTCCTCATCGGTGATGACCACGCCGAACTCAAGCGGGTTCGAGACCCGCTTGAGCGCGATGGTGACGACGGCGCCCTTCGCCTTGTGGAACTCGATTACCTCGCTGAGGTCGATATCGGTGAGCGCATCGCCCGAGATCACGAGGAAAGTCTCCGTGAGCGCCTCGGCAGCGTTCTTGACCGACCCTGCGGTGCCAAGCGGCGTTTCCTCGATCGCGTAGCTGATGTCCATCCCCCACTCGTCGCCATCGCCGAAGTAGTCCTCGATGACCTGCGGCATGAACGCCAGCGTGGCGACGACCTCCGTGATGCCATGGTGTTTCACGAGCCCGAGTATGTGTTCCATGACCGGCTGGTTGACGACCGGCACCATCGGCTTGGGGCGCATGCTCGTGAGGGGACGCAGGCGCGTGCCCTCGCCACCCGCCATCACCACAGCCTTCATGCAACGCCACCTTCCCGGGACTCGAGCGCGGTCTTGCGGGCACGGATCGCGATGCGCGTGTACTGCAGGGCCGCCGAGACCGAGAGCACGATCCCAACGTAGACGAAGAACATGCCGAGCGGGACCTGCGCCTCACCCAGCCCGGGCAACCAGCCGGTATCCACCAAGCCGAGACCGCCTACCATCGGCCATCCCGCGATGAGCGACGAGAAGCCGGCGAACAGCACGGCGGTCGTCCACTTGCCGGCCCGGGTCACCGGAAGGATCACGTTATGGCGCTCGAGGACGTATGCGCCGTACAGAAGGTACATGTCGCGGCCGAGCAGGAGCACCGGGATCCACAGCGGAAGCACATCGATCAGATAGAGACCGACCACGCCCGAGGCGAGCAGCAGGCGGTCCACCAACGGGTCGACGATCTTGCCGAACTGCGTGACCGTGTTGGTGCGGCGGGCGATCTGCCCGTCGATCCAGTCGGTGGAGGCGGCCACCGCGTAGATCGCGAACGCCACAAGACGACCGCGCTCGCTCGGTGCGTCCACGAGGACGGTGAAGAAGAACGGTACCAGCACCAGCCGCAACACCGTGATGAGGTTCGCGACCGAGTAGACCGTGTGGTGCACTTCCTGCTCTTGGGGGCGATCCTCGCTCTGGGCTACCACCAGTCGTTCCTCCTGACCTCGGGGACCATCCGTTCGGCCGTTCATGAACGTTCACACGGTATATGCCCTAGTTCGACCTGCGCGGCATCCCGATCGTGGACTTGCCACGTCAGTCGCTGAAGACCTCCTGCGAGAGCCTCTTTGCGGCGAGGAACTCATCGTACGTCTCGGTGAAGGTCTGCGATCCGTCGGTACCCGTAAGAACATAATAGAGGTAGTCGGTGTCGGCGGGATCGGAGGCGGCCTGTAGCGCAGCAAGGCCGGGGTTGCTGATCGGTCCCGCCGGAAGACCATCGTGCAGGTATGTGTTGTACGGCGTGTCCTGCTCGAGATCGGCGTTGGTGAGCGACGTCGTGCCCTCGGGCATCGTGTACATCACCGTGGCGCACAGCTGCAGACGCATCGGCCGTTCGAGACGGTTGTAGATGACCGAGGAGACCAGCGGGAACTCCTCCGAGAGCTGCGCCTCCCGTTCGAGGATCGATGCGATCGTGACCACGTCCGCCAGGTCGAGGCCGTGCGCCTCGGCATACGAGAGATCCAGTGTGGCCGCTCGGTCCTCGAAGGTATCGAGCAGCATCTCCACGATCTCGCGCTCCGACGTGCCGACCTCTATCGAGTAGGTGGCCGGGAACAGGAAACCTTCGAGGGAGTCGCCGAACGCGCCTTCGAGATACGGGCGCTCCGCGGCGAACTCCGGCGCACCCTCGGTGCACAGGCGCATCATCTCCTCGGCCTCTGCGCCTGCCTGAGCCGCCATGCGGGCGGCGACCTGCTCGGCCGTGAAGCCTTCAGGGATGGTGACGTTCACGTAGTCGGCACTCGGGCCGATGAGCATGAGGTCGATCACGTCCCCGTCGTCCATCCCGGTTGTGAGGTCGTACTCCCCGGCACGGAGTCGCCCGTCAGCATCCGCCTGGTTCACGGCGAAGCGGAACATCAGCACGCTCTCAACGACCCCAAGATCGACCAGCTGCCGAGCGATGTCTGCGGTCGTGCTTCCCGATTCGATCACAACGTGGACCGGCTGGCCGGGTTCCATCGTCACTTCAGCGTCGGGCTCGTACGCGAAATGCCGCACGGCGCCGTACCCCACTGCGGCAAGCGCGAGGACAAGCACCAGGACCCCGGCGAGCACACGCACGGTCACGTTCCCCGAAGAACGCTCTCGGGAAGCCGCTCTACGGGTGCCGTGAGCACGCGTGACGTGCGGCGTGCGCCCCGAACGTGGCCGTTTCGAGGTCCGTTCAGCGAAACGGGAGGAGCGTCGGGGGCGCTCGGTGCGCACCGAACTGACCTCATCCGCGTTGCGTGCCGTAGCAGTCCTGTCGGCCGTGCGGCGCTGAGCGGACCCCCGCGAGCGTCGGGCATTCGTATCACTGGCCCCACGGCGCCCACTCCTACGTGGACGGCTCCGTTCGCTGCGCCGCGGCCGCGGGGTCGGTCCCGGTGCGACGCTATCGCTATCGTTCGTATTGGGGTCGTCGTACATCGGCGCCCTCCGGGGCGGTGCGGGTACGATCCCGGATACGTTGCCGGGACCTGCGTGTCGGTCGAGCGTCCGGCCGTGTGGCCGGTGTACGGGCAAGGGTAAGTGTAGCAACCATCCGGCCGCCCGCAAACGCGAGCGGGGCACCCGAAGGTGCCCCGCGTGTCTCTGGTCGGGCTGACAGGATTTGAACCTGCGACCCCTTGACCCCCAGTCAAGTGCGCTACCAAACTGCGCCACAGCCCGTTGATGCCGCCCTGCGGCAGCGAAGCATCATATTACGTGTCGCGGCGCGCGGCTTCAAGCATCACATCCGAGTGGATCGGCCGAGACGCCTGAAACCGCACGATCGTGTGGACCGCAGCTACCGCGCCATCTCCAGGAGGAGCGGATAGGGGCTCACGGCGTTGGGCATGTGGATCTCGAAATGGAGATGCGGCGCGCTGGGGCTGGCGTTGCCCGTGTAGCCCACGGTGCCGATCACGTCGCCGGCCTTCACCCGACCCTCGGGGACCGTCACGGAATCCAGGTGCGCGTAGTAGTAGCGCACGCCGTTGTCGGCCTCGAGCCGTATCGTGAGCCCGCCGAGCCCTCCCCGCTTCGAGGTCACCACACCGTCACGGGTGGCGACCAGCGGCGTGCCTGTGGCGGCCATGATGTCGGTGCCCTTGTGCCGGCGCCCGCCGCTCCTCGGCGCGCCCCAGCTGTCCACGAACCGGTTCTCGCCCGCAACGGGGAACAGTCCGAACTCGGCGATACGCTCGGCGCGAACGCGCTCGGCTTCTGCGGCCTCGGCGTCGGCCAGAGCCTCACGGGCAGCTGCAGCAGCTCGCGATGCCGCCTGCGCCTCTGCGGCAAGCAACTCACGCTCCGCGGTGAGCGCCGCTATCTCGATCGAGATGGCCGCGCGTGTCTCGCCGGAACGCGCCTCGGGGATGCGGTCGCGCAGCGCCTGAAGGCGCGTGCCGAGCCAGACGAGCGAGCTGCGCGCGCGGGAGTCGGCGATAACCGTACGGGTGACCTCGGCAGTGAGTGACGGGATATCGCCCGCTGCGGCAGCGGTCGTTGGCGGCATCACAACCGCGGCATGCGCGGACGGGGCCGACGGGAACAGTGAGATAGCCAGTACGATGGTCACGAGTGAAACGAACGCCTTAGCGGTACTCATACGCCTCCTGCGTACGGGGACATGTCACCGCCGCGGACACCCGGTTCGGAGCCACGGCGGACACGTCGGGTATGCAAGGCTGATGCCAACGCGGCGGCGCATGGCCCCTGAGCAGCGCATATCCACAGGAAGCACACAACTCGGCGAGACGATCAGCCGTCCTTGCGGCGCAGCCGCTGCAGCGCTCTCCCGATGGCGCGCACCACCACGAACAGCGCATACCCGAGGGCGACACCGGCCGTGTTGAGGATGACGTCGTCGATGTCCACCGAGCGGGTCGTCTGCAGGGCATCGATGAACCGCTTCGAGAACTGCAGCGCTTCGATCCCGAGCGAGACGCACAGGCCGGTGCCGAGGACCCACCCCCACCTGTCGAGCTTGCGCCACGCCCACGGCCCCAGCGCGCCAAGCGGCACCAGCAACAGCAGGTTGCCGAGCAGGTTCTCCCACGCCACGCGCCCCAGGTCGCTCTCCAGGTAGAGGCGGATGGTTCGAAGCGGCACGAGGTTCACCGACTCGCGCCAGTACGGGTCGAGCCCCACGCCAGAGCCGGGCGGGGCCACTTCGAACGGCAGCAGCGTCATGGACACCACCCACGCGCCATAGAAGACGCCGAACAGCCGGGAGGCGATGGTGCGTCGCCGGGCACGGGTGATCCACCCGTGCAGCAGCACGAGCACCGCCAGGGCGAGCGCTACCAAGAAGACCGTTCCCGAGTGGATGTGCAGTTGCGCTCCGCTCACTCCGCGTCAGCGCCTCCGAGCAGACGCGCGAGGCGATCGGCGATCGCGTGCGCGATGACACGCTTGGACAGCACCGGCAGCCACTCCACATCATCGCGGGTCACCAACGCAACGCGGTTGGCATCGGTACCGAAGCCGAGTGCGGGGTCGCTCACGTCGTTGGCCACCACCAGGTCGCAGCGCTTCGCCTCGAGCTTGTGCCGGGCGTTGAGCTCCACGTTGGATGTCTCGGCCGCGAAGCCCACGAGCACCGGACGCTCCTCGCGCGCTCCAAGCTCGGCCAGGATGTCGGGATTGCGCACCAGAGCGATCGCCTCCGGGGCGTCGGTCTTCTTGATCTTGCCCGAAGCGACCTCCGCGGGACGGAAGTCAGCAACAGCGGCCGAGGCCACCACCGCATCCGCGTCCCCGGCGCGCCCCATCACGGCGGCGTGCATCTGGAGCGCGGTCCGCACGCGCACGACCTCCACCCCGAAGGGGTCGGCCAGATGCGTGGGGCCCGTCACCAGCGTGACGCGCGCCCCCCTGCGTGCCACCTCGTCGGCGATGGCGAACCCTGTCTTGCCCGACGAACGGTTGCCGATGTACCGAACGGGGTCGATCGGCTCCTGCGTACCGCCGGCAGTCACCAGGATGTGCCGCCCGGCGAGGTCCTGCGCCCGTTCGGCCTCGGCCATCACGGCCTCGGCTATGGCCTCCACCGGCGCGAGACGTCCCTCACCCACGTCACCGCAGGCGAGCTCGCCGCTGTCCGGCTCCACGAACACCACGCCGCGGGCGCGCAGAAGCTCCACGTTCTCCTGCGTGGCCTCGTCGCGCCACATGTGCACGTTCATCGCCGGCGCCACCACGATGGGCGCCTCTGTAGCGAGCGCGGCGGTGGTGAGCAGGTCGTCGGCCCTCCCCTGCGCGATCTTGGCGATCACGTTGGCGGTGCACGGCGCGATCACGAACACGTGGGCTTCCTCGGCAAGAGAGATGTGGTGCACCGGCGCGGACGGGTCGTCCTCCCACAGTGATACCGCCACGGGCTCGTTGGTGAGCGTGCGGAACGTGAGCGGGGTGACGAACCGCGTTGCCGCATCGGTCATCACGACCTTCACGCGGTAGCCGCGCTTCATGAGCGCGCGCACCAGCTCGCAGCTCTTGTACGCTGCGATACCGCCCGTCACGCCAACGAGCACGGTCGTCGAACCATCTCCGTCCACACTGCCTCCTTCCGCACCTCGCAGTATGCATCCTCGTCCGCCAGGGGTACAAAGGATAGCGTACACGTACCCACCGTGAAGGAGGCTCACCCGTGCCACTTCCCCAGAAGGGCAGCGAGCTGCGCGTGAAGATCGGCGGCGCAGCAGGCCTGGGCATCAAGGCCGCAGGCCAAACGCTCGCGCGGGCGTTCGTGAACGCCGGGCTCGAGGTCTTCGACCTCACCGAGTACCCATCGCTCATCCGCGGGGGCCACAACACCTACACCCTCAGGGTCAGCCCGAGGCCGATATCCAGCCACGTCGAGACCGTGGATGTGCTTATCGCCTTCGACCGCCAGACGGTCGACAAGCATCTCGATGAGGTCATCGACGGCGGCGCGGTGATCTTCGACCCCGAGGTCACCTCCACCGACGGGTGGCTGCCAAGCCGGCGCGTACGACCCGTACCGGTACCGCTCAAGAAGTTCGCCAAGGAAGCCGGCGGCCCGATCATGGCCAACACCGTGGCGCTCGGCGCCGCACTCGGCCTGGTGCACTTCCCGCTCGACACGCTCGCCGAGTCGATCGCCGCACAGTTCGCCCACAAGGCCGAGGAGATCACCGAGCAGAACATCGCCGCAGCGACAGTAGGACACGGATACGTGTCCAAGATGGCGGGCGACTTCTGGATGAAGGTCGAGGGCCTCCCTGATGCACCGCGCCGCGTGCTCGTTGACGGTAACGAAGCAGTGGGCCTCGGCGCGCTCGCGGCGGGCATCGGCTTCTACGCCGCGTATCCGATGACGCCCGCTTCGTCGCTGCTGCACTTCATGGCCGCGCACGAGCGCGATGCGGGCGTGGTTGTGAAGCACACGGAAGACGAGCTTGCGGCGATGAACATGGTGGCCGGCGCGGCTTTCACGGGCGCTCGCTCGATGTGCGCCACCTCCGGCGGCGGCTTCGCGCTGATGACGGAGGCGTTCGGCATGGCCGGGGTGAGCGAGAGCGCCGTCGTCGTGGGCGTGTTCACCCGCCCCGGACCGGCAACGGGGATGCCCACCTGGACCGAGCAGAGCGACCTGCGCTACGTGATCCACGCCGGCCAGGGCGAGTTCCCGCGCGTGGTGCTCGCCCCCGGTGACCAGACCGACGCCTTCGACCTCTCCTGGAAGGCGTTCAACCTCGCCGACCAGCTGCAGACGCCGGTGATCATCCTCGGCGACAGCTATCTCTCGGACAACCGGCAGTCGGTACCGTACTTCGACCTCGACACGGTGACGGTGGACCGCGGTAAGCTCGTGTCCGAGGGTGATGTGTCCGACCACCCCGACGCCCTCGGCGAGCACGGTGACTACCTGCGCTACAAGGTGACCTTCGATGGCGTGTCGCTCCGCGTACTGCCGGGCGTGAAGGGCGCCACCCAGCTGGTGAACTCGTACGAGCACGACGAGTACGGGTGGGGCCAGAACGGCGAGATCGCCGCCGAGCGGACCGCCCAGAACGAGAAGCGGATGCGCAAACTCGAGCTGGCGCGCACGCTCGTTCCGCCACCTGCGGTGTTCGGCGCCGATACAGCCGAGGCCGACGTGGCGGTGCTGTTCTTCGGCACCACCAAAGGCCCCGTGCTCGAAGCGATGCGCTGGCTCGAGCCGGACGGCGTGAAGGTGGCCGCGATGCAGGTGGTGACCGTGTGGCCATTCCCTGCCGAGGAGGTCCGTCAGTTCCTCGGCGCGGCGAAGCGCACGGTGATCGTGGAGGGCAACTACACCGGTCAGCTCCAGGGCCTCGTGCGCGAGCAGTGCCTCGTGGACACGGATGACACGCTCCACCGCTACGACGGGCGGCCGTTCAGCCCCGAGATGGTCTACGCGAAGCTCAAGGAGGTGGCCGACAATGGTTAAGGTCGCGGACATCGAACGCGCGCTCGAGCCCACCTGGTGCCCCGGGTGTGGCAACTTCAACATGTGGAAAGCGCTCAAGGAGGTCCTTGAGGAGTCGGGCATGGGCTTCGAGGACTACGCGATGGTGTGGGGTATCGGCTGCCACGGCAACGGCGCCGACTTCTACCGCTCACAGGGCTTCCACGGCCTTCACGGCCGTGCACTGCCGGTGGCCACGGGCATCGCGCTCTCCAACCCGGAGCTCAAGGTCATCGTGAGCATGGGCGACGGTGACGGATACGGCATCGGCGGCAACCACTTCATCCACTCGGTCCGCAGGAACATCGACATGATGGCCATCTACCACAACAACCAGATCTACGGCCTCACCACGGGCCAGGCATCCCCCACCTCCGATCAGTTCATGAAGACGCCGAGCACGCCGGGTGGCGTGGTGGAGGAGCCCGTGAACCCGGTGGGCGTGGCGATCGCGCAGGGAGCCACGTTCGTGGCGCGCGGGTTCGCCGGGGACGTGGACCACCTCAAGTCGCTCTACCGCCAGGCGCTCGACCACCACGGGTTCTCGCTCGTGGACGTCTACCAGCCGTGCGTGACGTGGAACAAGATCAACACCTTCAAGTGGTTCCGCGACCGCGTGTACAAGCTTGAGGAGCTCGACGACTACGACTCCTCAGACAGGACGATGGCGTTCGAGACCTCGATGTCCACGTTCCACGAACTCACATGCGCTCCGGACGAGTGCAAGATCCCCATCGGCGTGTTCTACCGCGAGGAGGAGTCGTTCACCTACCAGGACGGGCTCCCGCAGCTCGACCGCCCGATGTGGAAGCATGCCGAGAAGCCACGGGACATCTCCGAGATCCTGAAGGAGTACTAGCTTGGGGTGAGCCACGCGCCGTGCTACGTAGTCCTCGGCGGGTGCCCTCGGTGTCGCGGAGGCATGACCTCCGCGACACCTTCCCCGCCTGCGGAGTGACTTCGTACGGCGCGTGCCCCACCCCGGCGACGCACCAGCCTTACAGCATCGTCTCCCACCAGTCGGCCAGGCGTGCGGCATGGTGACCGCGGATCATCACGATGTGGTTCCCGAGCGGCGTGTGCAGCAGATCCCTCACGGCGCCATCGGCAAGCGCGATGTCCACCTGCGTACGGCACAGGTTCTCGGCATCCCCGCGTGCCACGATCTCACCCTCGGCCAGCCAGAGCGCTTCCATGTCGGCTCCGCCGATGCGGAGCAGGGTCACCGGGCCGAGCGGCAGGTCGCCCTGGATGCCCACGCCCTGCCCCGACTCGAAGTGCGAGCGCAACCGGTAGCGTTCGAGCATCGCGCGCGCGATCGTGCAGTGCGCGAGCTTGAGCGTGTCGGCCGTCTCGTCGAGCTCCGAGGGGTTGGCCATCCATGGCAGCTCGCCGGTGAGCAGGTTGGCCCACACCATGCCCACGGTGCTCACGAGATCGCCTTCACATCCGGCCATCACGCCAGCATCGGTGAGCGCCGACAGCGCGAAGCAGCCGGTGGTCTCGCGCGACACCAGCAGGTCGAAACAGCGGAGGGAGACCGCGTCGAGGTCGTACCGCTCAACGAGCGCCTCCATCGCCGACGTCACACGCGCCACGTCGGCAAGATCCCCAGGGGTCGGCTCGACACATCCGGTGGCGTCACCCGAGAGCGAGGCCACGCCGGCTTCGGCGGCCTCGGCGGAGACCGCATCGATCGCAGCCTCCAGCTCGTCCATGCCGATGCGGATCACGGTCGGCCCCCATGTCTCGCGCACAACGTCCGCATCGGGCGAACTCGCCACGAGCCAGTCCGACGGCTCCCCCACCAGACCCACTCGCGTGTCGAGCAACAGCATCCTCACCGCCACGTCGGCGATGGCGGCCTCGAGCGTTGCCAGCCCGACCTCGTCCTGCGGGCCGCGGACGAAGACGATACGGCCCGGTACGCCGTCTTGCTGCAGGCGTGCGAGCACCTCCAGCGACGCCGGAAGCGAGTTGTTGCCCGGGTGGGCCACCAGCACCACCGGCTCGCCCGCCCTGAGCACGGCCCGGCGCGTCTGCAGGTCAAGCAGGGTCCGCTCCGTGCCGCCGGTGGCCATCACGTAGACGAGTGGCGCCGGATCCTCGAACCCGTCGGCGGACACGCGCACGCCGCCACGCGCACCCAGCTCGGCCATGAGGTCGGCGATGACGCTCTCGTTCTGCCCCGCCCCGCCGAACGGCGGTATCACCGGCGTATAGAGGAACCGCATGCGATCGAACCTCCCGGATGGTGGTGTCTGTCATCAAGAGGATACCCCGCCCCCGGTACCGTATGGGCTATCCTCGGTAACGTAAGGCTGTCTCGATCACGGAGCGGAGATGCTGCGGGTCATCATCGCGTTCGCGCTGGCGCTGACACTCCTCACGGGGTGCGGCACGATGCTGCCCGACGGCGTGATCTATCCCACGATCACGCCTGATGAGACGATCAGCGCCGTACACACCGTGGCGGTCTCCTTCACGTTCGAGCGGCAGCCCGTGGAGTTCACCCTGAGCGTTGACGGAGGCCTCTACGCCGGCGCCGCAGCGGCCGACAAGGAGGTCATCCGCTTTGGCAACGCGCGGGCCAACGACTGGATAGAGGACTACTTCCCGGCATTCATCACCGAGCCGCATCAGCAATCGTTCTACAACTCGCTCCTCACCGCATTCCGCACCGTGCGCGACCAGCGCGGCCTCGATTCCGACCGGTATGCCGAGATGCTCACCGCTTACGTACAGTCGATCACCTACCGGGTGGACCCGGACGACCTCTCGCCCAAGTTCCCGGTGGAGACCTTCGTAGAGGGCGCCGGCGACTGCGACGACAAGACGCTCCTCCTCGCCGCCCTGCTCGCCCGCGAGGGCTACGACGTTGCGGTGCTCATGTTCGAGCCCGAACAGCATGTGGCGCTCGGCATCCGCGCCGATGATATCGCCTACCGCGACACCGGCTACGCGTACGTGGAGACGACCGTGCCGGGTTACATCGGCCAGGTGCCGGAGAGCCTCGAAGGCGGCATCACGCTTGAGAGCGAGCCGCGTGTGTTCAGGATCGATGGCGGTCCGACCGAGTACACGGCTGGCGCACAGGTGGCCGCCATCCTCGATGCGCGGGCACGCGCGGTGGCCGAGGCGGATGACCTCGCGCAGGCGATCGTGCAAGCGGACGACACGCTCGCCGATCTCGAGACATCGGTACGCTCAGCCTACGACGACCTGCAGCGCCTCAAGGCCACCGGCGCGTACACGCAGTACAACGCGCAGGTGGACGGCTACAACGCCCTTGTGGCCGAGTACAACCGGGCGATTCGGGAGCGTAACGACCTGGCGGAGCGCCACAACGAGCTCGCCGCGATCGACCGCGCCGTGGCCGACGGCTCGTCGGACAGGGCGGAGACCTACGCAAGGGTCTCCTCGTTCTAGGCCGCTTCGCCCCACGCGCCTATGCGCCCCGCTGCACATGTCGCTGCTGGGTATCATCTACGGTGTCCCCGATGCATGGAGGTCTCATGACGCAGGTACTCATGGTGATCGCCCCCGAGGTGTTCCGCGACGAGGAGTACGCCCGCCCCAGGGAAGTGCTCGAATCCCGTGGCGCCACGGTCGTCACTGCAAGCAGGTCGGCCGGCGTGTGCCAGGGCAAGCTCGGCATGACCGCCGAGGCCACCGTATCGCTTGCTGATGCTGATGCAGCCGACTACGACGCCGTGGTCTTCGTGGGCGGCGGAGGCGCGCAGGTCTACTTCGACGACCCCGTTGCCCACGCCCTCGCACAGGAGGCGGACCGGCTCGGCCTTGTGGTGGCGGCGATCTGCATCGCGCCGTCCGTGCTCGCACGCGCGAGGCTGCTCCACGGGGTCCGCGCCACCGCGTTCCCTTCACAGAAGCAGGATCTCGCCGAGCATGGCGCGATCTGGACGGATGGTCCGGTGGAGGTCGACGGCAGGATCATCACTGCCAACGGGCCGGATGCGGCGTACGACTTCGGACTGGCCATAAGCGAGGCGCTCGCCCTACCCTGACGGTACTGCCCCATCACGAGAGGAGCACGATATGCAGCTCAACATCTACCGGTGCCGCATCTGCGGCGAGGTCTACCTCGGCTACGAATCGCCGGAGAACTGTCCCTTCTGCGGCGCGCACGCGGAGTTCCTCGAGGAGCCCGACAAGTACACGCCCGAGATCAACGACGTCCAGCTCACCGAGACCGAGCGCGCCGACCTGGAGGCCTCCATCGAGCTGGAGACCAGCAACTGCCGCTTCTACCTCGGCATGGCGCAGCGCAAGGACAACGACCCGCTGCGCGCCACGTACAAGCGTCTGGCCAAGGTCGAGGCCGAGCACTGCGAGGTGTTCTCGGACATCCTGGGCGTTGACGAACCTGCGGACCTCATGGAGCCGGGCGAGACCACGGGATCGTGGGCGAGCGACATCGAGGAGTCGCTCAAGCGCGAGAACCGGGCCTCGGCGCTCTACAAGTCGTTCGCCGAGCGGGCCACCAACGACCGCCTCAAGGAGGTCTGGAACGCCATCTCCAACGTGGAGACCGACCACATCACGCTCGATGAGCTGGCGAAGACGTACGTGTAGCAGTTCGGTGCGGGCTGAGATCCTACGGCCTCTGTCCTCGGAAAGCCGCCTCAGTCGAGGCGGCTTTCCTGCGAAAGGATCGGCTTTCAGGATCTCCCGCCCGCACCTATCCATCCCGACTGACCATTCCTGTGAAAGAATCGCCTACGGGATGCCATCCTGCCTCGGGTCTACATCCACGACTCCCCTGCGGCTGGCTACAGCTCCCGCTTGCGGAAGACGGCAACCGCTGCCAGCGCGAGCAGCACCGTGAGCGCGATCGTGGTGCCGATCGGCCAGCCAAGGGCGACCGTCTCGGACATCGCGATCTCGGTTGGCGCGTTCACCAGAGCGGCGGGTGAGTAGGTGACCGCCGGCTCCCAGATCGTGGCGATCGAGAGCAGCAGGTAGACCACGAACCCCAATCCTGCGGCGCCTGCCTGCGAGTCCACCGCAGACGAGAGCAGCATCATGAGCGCCACGAAGAACAGCGCCGAGACGAGCCATACGCCCGTTGCGCCTGCCAGCGGCGCAAGCGGCGCCTCGCCGAACACCGCCAGCGTGAGTCCCCAGGTAACGGCCGCCCCCACGAGAGTGGTGACCGTGAGCAGGATCGTGTGCGACAGCAGCTTGCCCAGCACGAACGCCGGCCGCGTGAGCGGCTTGGTGAGCGCGAGGATCGCCGTGCCTCCGCGCTTCTCGGCCGATATCGCACCCGCGAACATGATGATCAGCGCGAAGATGACGATCTGCGAGAGGTTCTTCGTCCACTGAAGGTACGCGTCCACGTAGGTGGGGTCGGGCAGCTCGATCACGGCCCCGGTGCCCTGCGACTCCATCACCGATGACAGCAGCTGCGGCGTCACCTCGGCAAGCGGCGGTCCGGAGATGGCGAAGAACAACACGATGCCCGGCAGCACCCAGATGCGCCACGTGCGCGCGATCTCACGCAGTTCCTTGCCGAGGAACACACCCAGTCCGCGCATCACCGCTCACCTCCCACCAGGTCCACAAACACCTCTTCGAGCGAGATCTCGCCCGCTTCGAACCGCTTGAGCCCCAATCCCGCCTGGACGATCGCCGCGGGCAGTGCCCGCTGCGCGGTGTCTACGTCGCTCACCGCCACCGAGAGCCTGCCGTCGGCCAGCATCGTGGCCTCGGCCACCCACTCCTCCCCGCCCAGACGGTCCACCAGGTGCGACGCGTCTCCTGCGGTATCGATCACGAACCGCTGTCCGCCGTAGCGCGACTTGAGGTCCGCCATCGCCTCCGAGGTGACCACGCGCCCCTTGTCGAGGATCGCGACGCGGTCGCACACGCGCTCCACGTCGGCGAGGATGTGGGTGGAGAAGAAGACCGTGGTCCTCCCCCTGAGCGACGCGATCATGTCGAGCACCTCTTTGCGCCCGATCGGGTCGAGCGCAGAGGTGGGCTCATCGAGCATCAGCAGCCGCGGGGCGTTGATGAGCGCCTGCGCCACGCCGAGCCGCTGCTTCATGCCCCGTGAATAGCCGCCGATGCGCGTCTTCACCCCGGTGAGACCGGCGAGGTCGAGCAAGGCGTCCACGCGTCCGTTGAGCACCGGCCCGCTCAGGCCGAAAAGTCCGCCCGCGAAGCGCAGGAACTCGGGCGCGGTCATCCACTCGTAGTAGCCGGGGACATCGGGCAGGAAGCCCACCTCGGCCCGCACCGCCAAGGTCGACGTGACCACGTCGTGGCCGAAGACCTCCGCGCTGCCCGACGTAGGGTGTGCGAGTCCGGAAAGTATGCGGAGCGTGGTCGTCTTACCCGCGCCGTTGGGACCAAGGAAGCCGAAGACCGAGCCCTCGGGCACCTGAAGGTCGAAGCCGTCAAGCGCGTTCACCTCGCCATAGGTCTTCACGAGGCCGCTGATGGCGATCGCCTGCGTCATCGCGCATCACCCTCCGCACCAGCGTGCCCTTCTGATGCGCCGCCGGTCTCAGAGTCTCCGTAGAGCACGTCCATCGCCCGGTCGGCACGCTTGCGCGGTGGCGCGGGCTGCGCGGAAGACGCTGTGGTGAGCGGATCGGCCGCCTTCGCCGGCTTGCGCCCGGCGGCGAGGAACACGATCGCGCCTATCAGGTTCACGAACAGGATGATGACCACCCACGGCCAGCGCTTCTCGAACACGAGCCGGTCCTCGGGGGTGCGCAACATCACCACCAGGGCGTAGATCGCGAGGCCCAGCTGCGCCGCGGCAAGCACGATGATCGCCGGGAGCGCCCACCCGGGCAGATCGCTCAGCGGGATGTTGGTCTGCATGGCAGTCTCCTTCTCCATCGGATGGAACGACCTCACGCCACTCGACATGGAGGCCACGACGCATCGGCACGTACAGCATGAAGAACGGCACTACGAGAACGCCCAGCACCACCAGCCACATCCAGTTGCCCGAGGAGCCGCCGTTGGCGTCGAGCACCGTGAGGACCGCGATCCCCAGCACGAGCACCGCCTCCATGGCCAACGCCGCTGCCGACAACAACCGCGACCGCGCCGAGGTGCGGCGACGCAGGATCATCGGGTAGGTGAGCGCCGCCGGCACGACCGCGAACGCCAGCAGGATGCTCAAGACGACATCGCGCGACCCCCAGTCGTCAGGCGCACCCGACACACCCCAGTGAGTGGGCACCTTCGCAGGGAGCATGGGCCACGCCACCAGAAGGACGGCTGCGGCGGCAACGGCGAGGAGCGCCGGAACGGCCACCGCCACGGCAAGCGCCACGGGCGGGATGCGCTCGTACGAGTCCTCTCCCACATCGTCGGGGCGGATCAGGCCGAGCTTCACAGCGATCGCGCCGAGATTGAACGTCCACCCCAGACCGAACATGCGCGGCATGAAGATTCGGGGGGCCGCCGGGTTCCACACGCGGCTGCCGATACGGTCGACCGACATGCCGCGGAAGTCGTAGGGCATTCCCAGCACGGTGCCCTGCGGCGTGGGCTGACCCGCGGCTTCGGCGTCGTCCGCGTCGTCGTGCAGGGCCTCGAGCACGCCGGCTGCGTACGTTTCGGAATCGCCCACCGCCTCAAGCGCGGCGGCCTCCCCGGCGCGGTCGGCGTCGGCGCGCAGCAGCGACTCCAACTCAGCCAGCACCTCGTCGCGCTGCGATGCGCCGAGTGGCGCCAGATGCGCGCGCACCTCGGCGATGTATGCGTCTATGGTGCGGATCTCACTCATTCCCCGCACCTCCAGTGAGTACTTCGTCGATGGCATCGGATATGTCGCGCCACAAGCGCGTCATCTCGGCAAGCTCGCGATGCCCCGCTGTGGACAGCCGATAGTACTTGCGTGGCGGCCCCACGGGAGACTCTCGCCACGTGGTGTCCACCACACCAGCCTTCTTGAGCCGGGAGAGCAGCGGATACACCGTGCCGGCGCTCGCCTCCAGGCCGGACCGCTCGGCGAGACGGTCCACGATCTCCACACCGTAGAGCTCGCCACGGTCCAGGAGCGCGAGGATCACCAGCTCAAGCGCACCCTTGCGGAACTGCGTCGCTCTCTCGTCACGCGCCTGCGCCATCAATCCTCCTCCGCCCGACTGATGTTTGTCGTACCTGCTACCTTGTACCACATACGAGTTTGCGGTGCAAGGTAGTGCCGCTAGATTCCGTATCATCAGGCATGCGGATGTGTCAGTGGCCCGCTACACCCCGAACCCACGAACGCCCCCAGTAGAGCCAGAATGCGAGGATCTCGCGCACTACAAGCGCCGGTGTCTTCAGGATCGGACGGCTCTCCTCGGCGGGCACCGTGAAGACCTGTTGCCCGGCCGCGCGATAAGCCATCTTGATACGTGGCAAGTGGTAGAACTGGCTCACGGCCAGTACCCGGGTACTGCCGTCTTCCGCAAAGCCGGCCACCGTGTTGGCAACGGTGCGATCGGTATCGAGCCCCTGGTGGTCGAGCATGATCGCACATGACGGCACGCCGAGCTCGATCGCGCGATCGCGCATCACCTCGGCCTCGTCGTGACCGCTCTCCCCCACCCCGCCGGACAAGATCAGGGTGTCCACGAGACCGTCCGCGTAGAGATCCGCCGCAGTGCGCACGCGATCCTCGAGGGAGGTGGTGAGCTGCCCGCTCGCGAACACCCGGGCGCCAAAAACGACCGCCACGTCGGCCTCGCGGCGATAATCGGTGGTGCCGAAGAAGTACACTTGCGCGAGCGGGAACACGAACACGAGAACCGCGGCAGTGAATGCCACCACAACGTCTTCGGCGCGACCAGGTCGCGAAGTCCCTTGCTGCATCCACGCGGCGACGCCCACCAGCGCAAACCCCACCGACACCGCTGCCGAGAAGGGCACTACCGTTGCCGGCGCGATCGTCCCGGCACTCCAGGCCGAGTAGAAATCGCTCACGTTCGCGAGCGCCATGCCAGCGAGCATGGCGGCCACCGCGGCGCTCGCTATCCGACGCCACCTGCGCATGCACGGGCGCAGCGCATAGGCGACGAGCAGAGCCGCCGTAAGCCACAGCAGGCCTGTGACCCATCCTGGCAGCGTGCTGAGGTCGACCCACCAAAGATCCTCGGTACGCCCCGTGCGTAGAGCGACGGCTGCATTGGCCAGCGAGAAGAGGCCGAAGAACAGCGCGATGCCCCGCGCGAGAGCCCGAAATGCTCCGGGTAATCCCTTCACATCAGTGGGCATCGCCATCACGCTTCAGCGCTGCAGGACCGCTGCCGAAACCACCAACCGCAACCAGCACAACAGGGACGGTCCCGGCCCCAAGAAGCAGGGCCGAGCACAGCGGCGCGCCAACGAGCCAGAGGAAGAGCGCCACCGAGCAGGCAACACATCCGCCCGCGACCCACACCGCCCGGCGGAGCGACAGCCGCAAACGCATCGCAACCACCGTCACGATGGCGATGACAGCGACGATCCCGGCCAGGTATGCCGCAGTGAACCACGCCCAGCCCTCAACCGCGATACGCGGCTCCCACATCCCGGACCCTCCCATCCCCAGCAGCACACGCGGGCTCATCCTACCCCCTGGCTGCCCACCGGAACACCTCGGCATACTTCGGAACGAGCCGCTCGAACGTGTACGGCTCGGCGATCGCCCTGGCCGTGCCGGGAGCGGGACGCTCGGCGATGAGGCTCCGCAATCTGGCGACAAGCTGCTCCTGCGTGCCGTACCGCATCTCCGCCGGGTAGAGCTCCGGATACGCGAGCCGGTCCGGCACGAGCGGCGCACAGCCCGCGTAGGCCGCCTCGAGCATCGCCAGGCCGAAGAACTCGTTGCGCGCCGTGGAGACGGCGATGTCGGCGCTGGCGAGCAGCCGGGCGTACACGGCACGCGATCCGGGCTCGCCGAGGTGCACGAGCCGATCGCCGAGCGATGACGCCGCCTCAACGACGAGCGCCTCGGTCTCCCGGAACGACTGGCCCGCGACGGCCACCTCGAACTCCAAACCCTCGGCGGCAAGCACGCCCACCGCCGCGAAGAACGCCTCCGGGTCCTTGTCGTGCTCCCAGCGGTGCGGCCATACGATCCGCGAACGCGCACCGCGGCTGACCGGCGCGGCATCGAACGGCGCAGGATCGAACGGCGGCGGCACCACCTCCGAGCGCGCGGCGATGCGCTCGGCCACGCCCTGCGGGCGGTGGTCGGGAAACTCGCGTAAGAAGCCGGGGGTCTCGGCGAGGAAGCCGTCCAGGTTGTAGCGGGTGTTGAAGAGGCAGCGTTCGGCGGCCAGAGCGCTCGTGATGTTGGTGAGCGCGAACTGGTAGTCCCACTCGGCGGTGTGGCGGTTGGGGTACAGCAGCTGGTTCTCGTGGAAGTACACGATGCGCGGCACGTCCGCCACCGCCTCGCCCGCGAGCGCCACGAACTCCGCCAGGTTCACGAATGTGGAAGCGTAGACGAGATCCCAGGCGCGATCGGGATGCAGGCGCCCTGCCTCTCCACCCGGGTGCGCCTCGCGCCACGCAGCGGCGAGTGCGCGGGCCTCCTCGGCCATGGTGATCGCCGAGCCTCGCATGCGCCACTTCCACTTGCGCGCCGGGAGCGTGAGCAGGTCGAACGCGAAACCGAGCGGCTCCAGGCGCTGCACGAGCCCGTCAAGCACCGCACGGTGCGAGCCGCCGTAGTAGGGCTCGAGCGCAAGCACGCGGATGGGGGCGGCTCCGCCCGCTCCGGGGGTCGCTGAGGACTCGGTCATCCCCTGCCCCTTCCCCGCTTCCCTGCAGTGGGAAAGCTCTCGGAGGTGGCGCCGTGAAGCGCCTCGGCCACCAGACCGTCAACGTCAAGACCAGCCTCGGCCTCCTCCAGCTCCTTGGCCCGCGCATGCGTCTCCGGACGCCGCGGCATGAAGAGCGTGCAGCAGTCGTCGTCGCACGCGATGGAGAGGTCGTACGTGCCGATGGCTCGCGCCTCGGCCACGATCTCCTGCTTGTCCGAGCCGATGAGCGGCCGCAGCACCGGCAGGGTGGCCACGGCGTCGATGGCCCCGATGTTGTCGAGCGTCTGCGACGCCACCTGCCCCAGGCTCTCCCCCGTCACGAGCGCCTTGGCGCGCTCGGCCTCGGCGATCCTCTCGGCAACCCTCACCATGAACCTGCGGTAGAGGAGCACTCTGAGGTCGTCGGGCGCGTCGAGCGCGATGCGCCGCTGCACCTCGCCGAACGGCACCGTGTACAGGCGTTCCATCCCGCCGCCGCATGCGAGCACGCGCGCGATCTGGGTGGTGTAGTGCTCCGAGCGTCCGCTCGTCTGCGGACGACCCGAGAAGTGCACGCCCACCACGAACGCGCCGCGCCGCATGATGCGCCACGCCGCCACAGGCGAGTCGATACCCGAGGACAGCAGCGCCACCACGCCCCCCGAGGTTCCCACCGGCAATCCTCCGATGCCCTCGTAGCGCTGTGTCCACACGTAGGCCGCCGACTGCACCACCGCGATCCACACCGTGATGTCGGGAGCGTCCAGGTCTACCGTGAGCCCCGTATCCCTGCGCACGATGTCGCCCACGCGGCGGTTCATCTCCATGCCGCTCTCGTCGTGATCGGTGGCCGAACGGCGGGCGTCGATCGCGAACGTGCCGGCAGAGCCGCCCAGCCGCGCAACGGCCTCTCGCGCCTCGGCAAGCGCGGCCTCGGCTATCGCCTCGGGTGTGCGCTCGACCTCCCGGCCGTACGCCACGTACGCCACACCGGGCGTGCCCGCGATCGTCTCGAGCACCGGCGCGGCATCGGTGTCCCGGGGCATGCGCACGGCAACGCGGCTGGCCACGCGGGCCACCTCGGCTCCGGGGACGTCCCGCAGCGCCCAGCGCAGGTTCGATTCGAGCCTACGCTCGAACTGCCCCCGGTTGCGGCCCTTGAGGCCGATCTCGTGGAAGTGCACCAAGGCCGTCCGCACCCGCGCTCACGCCCCCTTCACCGCACTCGTCCCTGCACGAGAAGATGCCCCGACACCGCCTGCGCGGCACCGGGGCATCGGCACTGCTTGCCTGTGTGCCTTACTTGTAGCTCTCCGTGACGCGCTCGTAGCTCACGTCGCCGTTGGCGATCTCATCGAGCGCAAGCGTGAGCGGCTTGGTGCTCGTGATCTGCGCGATCTGCGGCGCCTGCATGGTGAGCAGCGCCTGGTCGCGTACGCCGTGGATCATGTCGTTGATCTGGCGCGCGCGCTTGGCGGCAACGATGCAGAGCGTGTACTTGGAGTCGACCTTTTCGAGCAACTGGTCGATCTCTGGCTTGATGACCATATCAGCGACATCCTTCACAGGGCCGGTAGGATTCAACGATGCCGGCCAGCCGTTCGGTGGCCAGGACAACATCATCGTTTTCTACCACATGATCGTATGTCCCCACAAGGCGGAGTTCCCTCTCGGCGGTCTCTAAACGGGTCCTGACCTGCTCGTCCGTCTCGGCGCCCCGATGCCGGATGCGCCGCTCGAGTTCGCCGAGCGAAGGCGCGGTGATGAACACGAGCACCGACTCGGGCATCTGCTCCTTCACCTGGAACGCGCCCTGCGGGTCGATCTCGAGGATGACGTCCACGCCTTCGGCCAGACGCTCCTCCACCGTGGACCGCAGCGTGCCGTAACGGTTGCCATGGACCTCGGCCCACTCGAGGAACTCCCCCGCCTCCATCCTGCGATCGAACTCCGCGGGCGTGAGGAAGACGTAGTCCACGCCGTCCACCTCACCGGGACGCGGTGAGCGGGTGGTGGCCGAGACGGACACCCACAGACGCGGAACCCTGGCCACCAGACGGTCGACCAGAGTTCCTTTGCCAGCCCCTGAAGGGCCCGAGATGATGAACAGCGAGCCCGGCTGCATCAACGGCGGTGCCGGATTAGCCGAGACGCTGCATGAGCAGCTCACGCTGCCGCGCGCCGAGACCCTGCACACGGCGGCTCTCGGAGATCTCGAGCTCGCCCATGATCTTGGCGGCCTTGGCCTTGCCGAAGCCGGGCAGGCTCTCGAGCAGCGTGGACACCTTCATGCGTGCAACGATGGGGTCGTCCGACTTGGCCATCACATCGGCGAACGACATCGAGCCGCTCTTGATCTTCTGGCGGAGCTCCGCGCGCGCCTGGCGGGCCTGGGCAGCCTTTTCCAGAGCCTTCTTGCGGTCGGCCTCGGACAGGTTCGGTAGAGCCATGGTCCCTCCTTGCGGTTCGGTGCGGTTCCCCACAACGTATCACGTGCCCGCGGCCGGCGACACTCACGACCGCGGCATGCTTGATGTTACCCCTGACCTGCGGCGATGCCAAGTGGGAACTAGCCGAGCCGCCTGCTCCCGGGCGAGTCGATCGGCGTTCCGGCGGCGCACTGGGCGCATCGGGCCGGCTCCACAGACTCGACTTCGAGTTGAAGGAGAGGCAGATACCGCTCCCCGAACGCCTTCTCTCCGCCGCGATCGATGATCGAGGTCACGGCGGCCACCTCGCCGCCCGCCGCCTGCACCAGGGCGACCACCTCGGCTACGCTGCCACCCGTGGTGACCACGTCTTCCACCACCAGCACGCGCTCGCCGGGATCGACGGAGAAGCTGCGACGGAACACCATCTCGCCGTTCTGCCGCTCGCTGAAGATGAACTTGACCCCCAGAGCCTGCGCCACGGCGAACCCGATGATGATCCCGCCCACGGCAGGCGCCGCGACAACATCGATGCGTTCATCGGCGACCTTGGCGGCCATGGCCTCGGCAAGCCGCGTGGTGAGCGCGGGATCCTCGAGCACGCGCGCGCACTGCACGTACGTATCGGAGTGCCGCCCGCTCGTGAGCTGGAAGTGCCCGTGCAGGATCGCTCCGGCATCCTTCAAGGCCTCGAGCACGCCCTCCCGGGTGATCGTCATGCGCTCATCTCCTTCACGATGGCCCTGGCTGCGGCCGCAGGATCGGCGGCGCTCGTGATCGGCCTGCCGATCACGACGTGCGAGGCTCCGGCGCCGATCGCCTCGGCAGGTGTGGCCGTACGCGCCTGGTCGCCCGCATCCTCCCCCGCCGGACGCACGCCGGGAGTGACGATGAGCGCCTCGGCGCCCAGCATCTCGCGCATCCCGGCCGCCTCCTGAGGCGAGCACACCACGCCGTCGCATCCGGCATCACGCGCGATGCCGGCGAGCAAACCCACCCGCTCGGCCGCGGGCATGGCGATGCCGAGCGCGGTGAGAGCAGCGTCATCGAGGCTCGTGAGCACGGTGACCGCAACCACTTTGGGCCGCGCAACGCCGAACTTCACAGCCGAGTCGGTCACACTCGCCACCGCGGCTTCCAGCATCGCCGCGCCGCCGGAGGCGTGCACCGTGAACATGTCCGCCCCCGCGCGCGTGAGCGTGCGGCAGGCGCCCTTCACCTGGTGCGGGATGTCGTGCAGCTTGAGATCCACGAACACCTTGAAGCCGAGCGCGCGCAGGTCGCGCACGATCGAGGGTCCCTCGGCGTAGTAGAGGGTCATCCCCACCTTCACCCAACCCACGGCGCCAACGAGCGAGCGCGCGATCTCAAGCGCACGCGCCGCGTCGGGCTGATCGAGCGCCACGATCACGCGGTCGCGCATCGCGCCCGCGCCGGAACCCTCGCCCTCCCCGCGCGTCCCTGCCCGCGTTCGCGGTGCGCCTACGATCCCCTCAGGTATCTCCATCACATCTCCTTCTCGGGCCACGCGGTGCCCACCAGGCCTGCCACCCGCTCGACCCCGTGCGCCTCACAGTACCGTTCGAGTCCAACGACCACACCCATCGTGGATGTGGGATCCATGAAGTTGGCGGTGCCCACAGCCACGGCGGTGGCGCCCGCAAGCATGAACTCGGCCGCATCATGCGCATCGGTGATACCGCCCATGCCGATCACCGGCACGTCCACCGCACGGGCCGCCTGCCACACCATGCGCACCGCCACGGGCCTGATGGCCGGACCCGAGAGCCCGCCGAACCCGCGTGCCAGCACGGGCTGGAGCGTGCGCGTGTCGATCGCCATGCCGAGCAGGGTGTTCACCAGGCTGATCGCGTCAGCGCCCTCGGCCTCCACCGCGCGCGCGATCTCGGCGATATCCGTCACGTTGGGGCTCAACTTCACGATGAGGGTCTTGCTCGTCGCCTTGCGGACCGCGCGCACAACCTCGGCGGCGGCAGGGCATGACGTGCCGAACACCATCCCGCCTGCGTCCACGTTGGGACACGAGATGTTCACTTCGAGCGCGCTCACCGCGGCCTCGCCGTCCAGACGCTCGGCCACCGCCACGTACTCCTCCACGCTGTGGCCCACCACATTCACCACCACGGGCACGTCCCGGTCGGCCAGCCACGCGAGGTCGTTCTCGCAAAAGTGCTCCACGCCGGGGTTCTGCAGTCCGATCGAGTTGAGCATCCCCGACGGCGTCTCGACGATCCGCGGTCCCTCGTTACCGGCCCACGGTTCGACTGAAACGCCCTTGGTGACCACGGCGCCCAGGCGCGAGAGATCCACGAACTGCGCGTACTCCTTGCCCGAGCCGAACGTGCCCGACGCGGTCATCACCGGATTGCGGAGTTGGAGGTCCCCGATGCGCACGCCCATGTCCACGCGCCCGCTCATCGGGCCACCTCCGCATCGCCGGAGCGTTCCCACACGACGGTGGCCGCATCGAACACGGGTCCGTCCACGCAGGCGCGCTTCAGCCCGCCGCTCGTGGCAACCACGCACGACAGGCACGCGCCCACACCGCATGCCATGAGCCGCTCGAGGGAGACCTGGCACGCCACGCCCGCCTCCGCGCACTGCGCCGCCACGATCCGCTGCATCGGCTCGGGCCCGCACACGTACACCACATCGGGACGCTCGCGTTCCAGCACCTCCGGCGTGAGCACGGTCACGAACCCGCACGTGCCCGCCGAGCCGTCATCCGTGGCCACCAGCGTGCGCCTGCAGAGCGACTCGAACAGCTGCCGCGCTATCAAACGTCCCGCCGAGGGAGCGCCCAGCGCGAAAATCACGTCCACCTCGCGCGCGGCCAGCTCCTCAACGAGCATCCCCATCGGCGCCGCGCCCAGCCCGCCGGCCACCACCAGCGCCCGTGTCGCGCCGTCCGGCACGGACCACCCGGTGCCGAGCGGCCCGATCACGTCCATCACCTCGCCGGGCGCAGCCTCGGCAAGCACCTTCGTTCCCCGTCCCACCACCTGGTAGAGGATCTCGAGGCGGCCGCCGTAAGCGCGGTGTACCGAGAACGGACGGCGCAGGATGAAGTCGGCGCCGCGCGCTATGCGCAGGTGTACGAACTGCCCGGGCTCAATCGATGAGGCCGTGCGCGGCGCATCGAAGACCACGCGGCCCACGTCATCGGCCACGCGCTCGTTGGAGACCACTGCCACCGGCTCGATGGCCGCCCCGCGCTCGTTGCACATCAGCCCACGCTCCGATCGAAGTCCTGCAGCGCCCGCGCATCCAGCGTGCCGTTGCGGATCGCCTCGATAGCCTGCACGCTCGCCTGCGCCGCCGCAAGCGTGGTCACGTTCGTCACGCCGTGCTCCACCGCGGCCGTGCGGATATGGTACCCGTCGGACCGGGTCTCGCGCCCGAACGGCGTGTTGATCACCATCTGCACCTCGCCGTTCACGATCGCGTCCACGATATTGGGACGCCCCTCGTGCACCTTGCGCACCTCGTCGACAGGGATGCCCGACACGCGCAGCAGCCGCGCCGTACCCCTGGTGGAAAGGATGCGGAAGCCGAGCGACGTGAGGTGCCGCGCCACCGGCACGATGGAGCGCTTGTCGCGGTCGCACACCGAGACGAACACGGCGCCCTCGGTGGGCAGCGAGTAGTCGATCGCCAACTGCGACTTGGCATACGCCGACGGGAAGTCGCCGGCCACGCCCATCACCTCGCCGGTGGACTTCATCTCCGGGCCGAGCACGCTGTCGGTGCCCGGGAAGCGGCCGAACGGCATGACCGCCTCCTTCACGCAGTACCTGCCGAGTTCGCGCACCTCGGCGGGCAGACCCATCTCCGCGAGGCGCTCGCCGGCCATCACCCGCGCGGCCACCTTGGCAAGCGGCACCGCCTTCGCCTTGCTCACATACGGCACCGTCCTGCTCGCCCGCGGGTTCACCTCCAGCACGTACACCTGCTCGTCCTTCACCGCGAACTGCACGTTCATCAGCCCGCGCACCTCGAGCTCCAGCGCAAGCGCGCGCGCATGCTCGCGGATGCGGGCAACGGTGCTCTCGCCCAGTGAGAACGGGGGGATGCAGCATGCCGAGTCGCCCGAGTGGATGCCGGCCTCCTCGATGTGCTCCATCACGCCGCCGATGTAGACGGTCTCCCCGTCGCAGACGGCGTCCACATCCACCTCCACGGCGCCCTCCAGGAAGCGGTCGAGCAGCACCGGATGGTCGGGCGACACCTCCGCCGCCTGCTCCACGTACCGCAGCATGTACTCCTCGTTGTACGCGATCACCATCCCGCGCCCGCCGAGCACGTAGCTCGGACGCACCAGCAGCGGATAGCCGATGCGTGCGGCGACCGCCACGGCCTCCTCAAGCGTGGATGCCGTTCCGGCCGCCGGGTAGGCGATGCCAAGGCGGTCGAGCACCTCCGAGAACCGCCTGCGGTCCTCGGCAAGATCGATCGACTCAGGGCTCGTGCCGAGTATGGGCACGTCGGCCTCCTCCAGCGAGCGCGCCAGCTTGAGCGGTGTCTGCCCGCCGAACGTCACGAGCACGCCGTCGGGCTGCTCGAGGTCGATGATGTCCATCACGTCTTCGTACGTGAGCGGCTCGAAGTACAGCTTGTCGCTCGTGTCGTAATCGGTGGACACCGTCTCCGGGTTGCAGTTCACCATGATGGTCTCGTAGCCCGCCTCGGAGAGCGCATACGCCGCGTGCACGCAGCAGTAGTCGAACTCGATGCCCTGGCCGATCCTGTTAGGACCGGCACCCAGGATTATCGCCTTGCGGCGCTCCGAGCGCACCGCCTCGCTCTCCTCCTCGTACGTCTTGTAGTAGTACGGCGTGGTAGCGGCGAACTCGCCCGCGCAGGTGTCGACCGACTTGAACGTGGCCCTCACGCCGAGGTCGAGCCTTCGCTGCCGCACCGAACCCTCCAGTGTGTCTGTAAGGTATGCGATCTGGATGTCCGAGAGGCCGTGCTGCTTGCATCTGCGCAGGTCAGACACGTCAAGCTCCTCCAGGGCCCTGCCGCGTATCGATGCCTCGACCTCCATGGTGCCCCGGATCTGCTCCAGGAACCACGGGTCGATTTTGGTGATCTCGGCGATGTCATCCACGGTTCTCCCGCGACGGAGCGCCTCGGCCACGTAGAACATCCGGTGCTCGTTGGGGATTGCGAGGCGCTCATCGAAGTGCGTCTCGTCGAACGAGTCCTTGCCGTCGGAACCCAGGCCTCCACGCCCGTTCTCGAGCGAGCGCCACGCCTTGCCGAACGCCTCGGCGAACGTACGCCCCATCGCCATGGCCTCGCCCACGCTCTTCATCCGCGTGGTGAGCGTGGCGTCGGTGCCCGGGAACTTCTCGAACGCCCATCGCGGCACCTTCACAACCGTGTAGTCGATCGACGGCTCGAAGCACGCCGGGGTCACTCGCGTGATGTCGTTGTGGATCTCATCGAGCGTGTAGCCGGTCGCGAGCTTGGCGGCGATCTTGGCGATCGGGAAGCCCGTGGCCTTGCTTGCCAGCGCCGAGGAACGCGACACGCGCGGGTTCATCTCTATCACCACCACACGCCCGTCGGCCGGGTTCACGGCGAACTGCACGTTACTGCCGCCGGTCTCCACGCCGATCTCACGCATGATGTCGAACGATGCGTCGCGGAGCACCTGGTACTCACGATCGGTGAGGGTCACCGCTGGCGCCACCGTGATGCTGTCACCCGTATGGATGCCCATGGGATCCACGTTCTCGATGGAGCACACGATCACGCAATTGTCGTTGCGGTCGCGCATGACTTCCATCTCGAACTCTTTCCAGCCGATCACGCTCTCCTCCACGAGCACCTCGTTCACCGGGGAGAGCGCGATGCCGTTGGCGGTGATCTGCCGCAACTCATCGTTGTTGTAGGCGATGCCGCCTCCCGCGCCTCCCAGGGTGAAGCTCGGGCGGATCACCACCGGCCACCCTGCCTCGGCCACGAACGCCTCCGCATCGGCGATCGCGTACGCGTATGCCGAGCGGGGCGTCTCGAGTCCGATGCGCTCCATCGCCTCGGCGAAGAGCTTGCGGTCCTCGCCCTTCCTGATGACCTCGAGCGTGGCGCCGATCAACTCCACGCCGTAGCGGTCCAGCACGCCCGCCTCGGCGAGCGCCACGGCGCAGTTGAGACCGGTCTGCCCGCCCAGCGTGGGCAGCAGGGCGTCGGGCCGCTCGATGGCGATGACCTTCTCCACCGCCTCCACCGTGATCGGCTCCACGTACGTGCGGTCGGCGTATTCGGGGTCGGTCATGATGGTGGCCGGATTCGAGTTCACCAGCACCACACGGTACCCGTCGGCGCGCAGCACCTTGCACGCTTGCGCTCCCGAGTAGTCGAACTCGCACGCCTGCCCGACCACGATCGGCCCCGAGCCGATGATCAGGATGGTCTTTATGTCGTCCCTGCGTGGCATAGGCTCCCTGTTCTCCTTCGGTGCGGCCGGTGCGGTGGTGCGTCACGGCACGATCAGCACGGGACAGCTGGCCTGTCGCATGAGCGTCATGGACACGCTCCCCATCAGCATCTCCTGAACGGCGTTGCGGCCGCGCGTGCCAACGATCACCCCGCTGGCACGACGCTCGCCGATCTCGTCGAGCACGGCGTGGACCGGCGTGCCCACGCGGATCGATACGCTCGACGGCATCTTCTTCTGCGTGCACATCGCCTGCAGGTTCTTCAAGTGGAACTCGGCGCCTTCCTCGACCCGGCGCAGCTTCTCCCCGGTCAGCGCCGGGTCGATGGCGTGCAGGAGCGTGACGTGCTTCACCGCGCCTGCAGGCAGTTCCACCGTGAAGGTGAACGCATGGGCAGCCGAGAGCGAGAAGTCGGTGGCCAACACGAGCTTCTCGCCAAACCGCCGCAGCAGCGATGCCGGGTCGGCATGGTTGCGGAGCAGGTCGAATCTCACCACCAGGTGCGGGATGGTGGCCTCGCGCATGAGGCGGTCGGACACGGAGCCCACGAACAGCTGGCCGGCCACCGACTTGGCGTGCGAGCCGTACACTGCGGCATCCACGTGCGTCTCGGCCGCAAGCGCGCTCAGCTCCTCCACCGGATCGCCGGTGACCACCTGCACTTCCACGCTCAGGCCCGCTGCCGAGAGCTCCGACGCGTACTCCAGCAGCAGCCGGTCGCGCGCCTCGTCGACCTTGCGCGCGATCACCGGGCCCTCCAGCCCCGACGCCTCCACCACATGCCCGAGGATCACGTGACGCACACCGAGCGCCGACAGACCCCGCGCGAACGCGAGGATCAACGGGTTGTCATCACTGAAATCGACCGGTAGCAGGACCGTACGCACCACTGTCACTCCCCGTCTCTCGTCGTGTAGATGTCGTCGTCTCCATCCATGAGCCTGATGAAGGCACCGAACAGATACCGCGCATCGTGCGGACCCGGCGCCGCCTCGGGGTGGTACTGCACCGAGAAGGCCGGGATCTCGAGGGCGCGAACGCCTTCCACCGTCATGTCGTTGAGGTTCACATGCGTGAGTTGCACCGGCCCGAACCGCTCCGAACGCACCACCGGAGCCACGCCTGCGCGCACCCACGCACCGAGGTCGCCCGGGTCGTGTGTGAGACCGTCGCTCATCTCCGGCACCAGCGGCCCGATCGAGCCGTAGTCCACACAGAACCCGTGGTTCTGGCTGGTCACCTCCACACGGCCCGTGAGCAGGTTCATCACCGGCTGGTTGCCTCCCCTGTGTCCGTACTTGAGCTTGAAGGTGGAGCATCCGAGCGCGAGCGAGAGCATCTGGTGTCCCAGGCAGATGCCGAAGACGGGCCGTTGCCCGAGGACCTCCCGGAGCGTCTCGTACAGGTACGTCACCGCCGCGGGATCGCCCGGACCGTTGGCGAAGAACACACCGTCCGGCTCGAGCGCCAGAGCCTCGACGGCGCTCATCGTGGGTGGGACCACCGTGACCTCGCACCCTGCCTCGGAAAGCTGGCGCAGGATGTTGAACTTGATGCCTGAGTCGAACGCCACCACACGGTAGCGCGGCCTCACCGGCAGGACGCCGGTATCCACCGGCACGCCGCCGCCCGCGCACGGCCCGCGCACGCCCCATACGTAGGGCTCGGTGACCGCCACCTCGGCAACGAGATCGCGCCCCACAAGCCCGGGCGCCGCAGCGGCCTTGGCGGCCAGCGACGCGGGATCGAGGTCCTCGGTGGAGAGCACCGCCCGCATCGCGCCACGCTCGCGCACATGGCGGGTGAGCCGTCTGGTGTCCACACCGTCGATCGCGACCACGCCGTGCCGCACGAAGAACTCGCCGAGCGTCTCCTCCGAGCGCCAGTTGGACGCGGTGTCCGACATGCTGCGCATCACGAACCCGGCGGCGAACACCCCGCGCGACTCCATGTCGGCGGCGTTGGTGCCGTACACTCCGATATGCGGCGCGGTCATCGTCACGATCTGCCCGGCGTACGAGGGATCGGTCATGACCTCCTGATAGCCGCCCAGCGAGGTGTTGAACACGATCTCACCCGTGCTCTCCCCCGCCACCCCGCAGCTCCATCCCCGGAAGGACGTGCCGTCTTCGAGCGCCAGGAGCGCCGGCTTCCGCGCCTGTTCCGGCTGCTGTGCCACTACACGACCACCTTCCCTTTGCGGACCACCCACGAGCCGCCAACGAGCACGTCGCTCGCCCGGCCGAGGAGACTCGCGCCCGAGAATGCCGAGTTCCGCGACCTGGACACGAACCATCCGGGCGTCACATCCACGCGCGCCTCGGGATCCACCACGGTGATGTCGGCCGGGAAGCCGGCCTCCAGGCGCATCTCGGGGAGGTTCGCCACGGCGCGCGGGTTGTGGCACATCACACGGCACACGCCGACCCAGTCGAGCTTGCCGGTGGCCACCAGATGGGTGTTCACCAGCGAGAGCGCCGTCTCCAGACCCGTGGTGCCGTTGGGCGCCAGCTCGAACTCGAGCTCCTTCTCGTGCACCGCATGAGGCGCGTGGTCGGTGGCGACACAGTCCACCGTACCGTCGAGCAGGCCCTCGACCATCGCCTCACGGTCAGCCGGGGTTCTGAGCGGCGGGTTCATCTTGAGGTTCGTGTCATAGGTGACCAGGCTGTCCTCATCGAGGAACAGATGGTGTGGCGTGACCTCGCAGGTCACCGCTACCCCGCGCGCCTTGGCGCGCCGCACCAGCTCCAGCGAGTCGGCGGTGGAGAGATGCGCGAGGTGCAGGCGGCACCCGGTGAGCTCGGCAAGCGCGATGTCGCGCGCCACCATCGTCTCCTCGGCCTCGGCGGGGATACCCGGCAGGCCCATGCGCGTGGACACCGCGCCCTCGTTCACCACCCCGCCGGCGGCAAGCGACTCGTCCTCGCAATGGGCTATCAGCGGCACGTCGAACCGCTTGAGGTAGTCCATCGCCACCCGCGTCATCCCCGCGCTCTGGATACCGTGGCCGTCGTCGGAGAAGGCCACCGCCCCCTCGGCCACCATGTCTCCGATCTCCGCGAGCTGCTCGCCCGCCTGTCCGGCCGTGACCGCCCCGATCGGGTACACGCGCACCACGCCGGTCTCTTCGGCGCGCTCGATCACGAACCGCACCGTCGACCCGCGGTCGCACACGGGTGAGGTGTTGGGCATGCAGGCGACCGCCGTGAACCCGCCGTGGGCCGCGGCGCGCGTGCCGCTCGCGATAGTCTCCTTGTACTCCTGTCCCGGTTCGCGCAGGTGCACGTGTATGTCGGCCAGCCCAGGCAGCAGCACCTTCTCGGCGCAGTCGACCACCTCGGCGCCCGGCACCTCGAGATCCTCGCCCACGCCGGCGATGACGCCGTCCTCCACCAGAACGTCGAGCACCCCGTCCACGCCGGCAGCGGGATCCACGACCCGTCCTCCCTTAAGCAGCAGCGCCACTCTCAGCACCCCCCAGCAGCAGATACATCGCGGCCATGCGCACGGCCACACCGGACTCCACCTGGCCGAGGATGACGCTCCTCGGCGAATCGGCCACGTCCGCCGAGATCTCAACGCCACGGTTCATCGGCCCGGGATGCATCACGATCGCATGTGACGGCATCGCGGCCAGCCGGTCCGCATTCATGCCGTACAGCATGGCGTACTCGCGGTTGCTCGGGAACGGCATGCGGGCCGCGCGCTCGAACTGCACCCGCAACAGATAGGCCACGTCGAGGGTGGGCAGCGCCTCGTCAAGGTCATAGCACACCTCAGCGCCCAGCACGTCCGGACGGGCGGGCATCAGCGTGGGCGGACCGATGATCACGGGGGTAGCGCCCATCATCCGCAGTGCGGGCACCAGCGACCCGGCCACGCGCGAGTGGCACACATCGCCCACGATGCCCACCCGAAGCCCCTCAAGCCTGCCGAGCGACTGCCGCATCGTATAGAGGTCGAGCAGCGCTTGCGTGGGGTGCTGGTGGATGCCGTCGCCGCCGTTGATGACCGAGCAGTCCATCACCTCGGCAAGCATCTGCGGCGCTCCCGCATACTTGTGACGCACCACCACGAGGTCGCACGACATCGCCGCGAGCGTCCTGGCGGTGTCGCGGAGCGTCTCGCCCTTGGCGGTGGCCGAAGCCGAGGCGGTGAAGTTGATGCCGTCTGCCGAGAGGCGCTTCGCGGCGATCTCGAACGAGGTGCGTGTGCGCGTGGACGGCTCGAAGAAGAGGTTCACGATCGTACGGCCGCGCAGTGTGGGGACCTTCTTGATGCGCCGCTGGTTGACCTCGGCGAGTGACTCGGCCGTGTCGAGGATCAGAGTGACCTCGTCGGCGATGAGGTCGTCCATCGTCATGATGTGCCTGTTGGAGAGCATCGCGGCCTACTCCCCCTCTCCGTCGTCCTCGAGGATCACCACGGCGTCGCGGTCGTCGTGCTCGGCAAGGAGCACCTTCACGCGTTCGCGGCGTGCGGTGGGAACGTTCTTGCCTACGAAGTCGGCGCGGATCGGCAGCTCACGATGGCCGCGGTCCACCAGCACCGCCAGCTTGATCGAGCCCGGCCTGCCGTAGTCCATCAGCGCATCCATCGCCGCACGGATCGTGCGGCCCGTGTAGAGCACGTCGTCCACCAGCACGATCGTGTGCTCCTCCACCGGGAAGGGAATGTCCGTGGTGTGCACCTCGGGACTGAGACGTATGGCCACATCGTCCCGGTAGAAGGAGATGTCGAGGCTCCCCACCGGCACCGCCGTCCCCTCGATGCGTTCGATCCGCTCGGCCAGGCGGTCCGCCAGATCGACACCGCGGGTCATGATCCCCGCGAGCGCGATGCCCGTGGCCCCCTTGTTCGCCTCGAGGATCTCGTGCGCGATCCGGGTGAGCGCCCGGTCCATCGACTGGGCGTCCATCACCTCGGCCTTCACCCGATAGCCCACTCCCGCCACCTCCTCATCGTCGTGACCGGCTCCGCGGAGGGAACAGAAACGCCCTCTCGCGGCGGGCAAGAAGGCGGCTGCTTCGACTGCGCACACCCCGTACGGCCGAGGCGCTGCGCGCTATGCGATTGGCTTCCTTGCCGGCCTCACGGGACCGGTATTAAAGGTCGCACCGAGAGTACCAGGACTCGGGACGCCGGACAACCCTACCGCTGGGTACGGCAGAGCGGCAGTCGCACCACGAAAGCGGCGCCGCCAAGATCGCTCGGATGCGCACCCACGCGGCCCCCGTGGCGCTCCACGATCTCGCGTACCACGGCCAGCCCGATGCCGAGGCCGCCGCTCGCGCGGGTACGTGCCGGATCCGCCCGCCAGAAGCGCGTGAAGACCTTCTCGCGATCGTCCTCGGCCACACCGATCCCGGAGTCGGCCACCTCCATCACGGCCTCGGCGCCATCGCGCAGGAGTCGTACGCGCACCACACCGCCTTCCGGCGTGTACCGCGCGGCGTTGGAGAGCAGGTTGCCCACCGCCTGGATGAGGCGGTGGGCATCGCCGTGGGCGCACAGGCCGAGAGCGATCGACTCCTCGAGCCGGTGGCCCGTGGACTCCATGAGCGCGCGAGAGCTTTCCACCGCGAGCGCCACCGTCGCCGAGAGGCCGATCGGCGTGAACGCGAACGGCGCCGCGCCCGTCTCCAGACGCGAGAGCTCGAGGATCGACTGGGTGAGCCGCCCAAGCCGCATGGTCTCGTCGTGGATGAGGGACAGCCGCTCCTCATCGGTGGGCAGCACGCCGTCCTGCATGGCTTCCACGGTGGCCTGTATCGCCTGGAGCGGCGCGCGCAGCTCGTGGGCCACGTCGGCGGTAAGCTGCTGCTCGAAGCGTCGTTCGGTCTCCACCGCATCCGCCATCTGGTCGAAGGTCGCCCCCAGGTCGGCGACGGGATCGCCGCCGGTCATGCCGGTCCGTGCCGAGCGGTCGCCGCCCCTGATGCACTCGGCGGTGCGCGTGACCGCCTCGATGGGGCGCGCGATGCCGCGCGAGTGCATCGCGCCTGCCACCGACGCAAGCGCTACCGCGATCGCGGCCGCGAGCCCCAGCGCCCAGAGCGACGACTGACGCAGCCACTCGTCCCGCTCGGTGAAGATACCGCCGCGCGTACGCTGCGTCACGATCGCGGTACCCACGGCCTCCCCGCCCACCACGATCTCGGCCTCGGCCGTCACCTCGGTCCAACCGGACGAGGTCTCCTCCTCGGCCGTCCCGTCGACCGTGCGAGCGATCAACTCACCTTCGTCATCGAACAACTGCACGCGCAGGTCCGGTGAGACCGCCACGTGCAGCAGCCCCGTGCTCGCGGCGGTGTCCCAATCGCCCGCCCTCTCGTACTGCACCGCGAAGTAGTCGGCGATCTCGGCGGCGCGGTCCTGCAGACCGCGCTCGATGTAGCGCTCGAACTGGCGCTGCCACGTGACGGTGAGCACCACGGCCGCGATCACGGCTGTGGCAACGGCCACGGCGGCGAACGCCACCGCCAGCCGGAACGGCAGGCTCCTGCGCTTCATCACGCCGGCGCCGGGGGCTCGAACCGGTACCCCACGCCGAAGACCGTGTGGATGAAGCGCGGTTCCCTGGGATCGTCGTCGAGCTTGGCCCGCAGGTTCTTGACGTGCGAGTCGATGGCCCGCTCATACCCCTCGAAGTCATAGCCGAGGACCTTCTCCACCAGCTCCATGCGCGAGTAGACCCGGCCGGGATAACGTGAGAGCGTCACCAGCAGCTTGTACTCGCTCGCGGTGAGGTCGATCTCGGCGCCGTCCACGGACACCTTGTGTCCCGCAAGATCGATGTCGAGCGGGCCGTGCTCCAACCGCGAGCGCTGCGGCTCCACGTCGGCCTTCGCGCGTCGCAAGAGCGCCCGCAGACGGGCCACCAGCTCGCGGGGCGAGAACGGCTTCACGAGGTAGTCGTCGGCGCCGAGGTCGAGACCGGCGATCCGCTCCTCCTCGGCGCCCTTCGCGGTGAGCATGATGATAGGCACGTCCGACACGTCACGGATCCGGCGGCAGACCTCCTCGCCGGGCACCCTCGGCAGGTTCAGGTCGAGCACGACGCCCTCATAGGTGTGCGCGGCGAACGCCTCAAGCGCGGCCGCGCCGTCGGCCACCGCGGTGACCCAGTACCCCTCGCGCTCAAGGTAGGCCTCCACCACCGAGCGCGTCTGCGCCTCATCCTCCACAACGAGTATCCTGCGGGTGTCCGCTGCCATCACGCCTCCTCCATATCACCCACACGGTAGCACCGCCCTGCGGGTACGGCGCGCAGCGGATGTGGAGGTCCCGTGGAGAGTGAGTCTATCCTCCCGGCAAGACGACCGGCATGACCTCGTCACCCGCCGCGGTCCGTCCCATCGACTCCGGCTGCAGCCGGGAGAGCGGCTCGGCCAGGTCGGCGGGCAGCGGATCGAGCAGGTCGATCGTCTCGCCGGTGGCGGGGTGCTCGAACGCTATCCGGTATGCGTGCAGGAACTGCCGCTCCAGGCCGAGATCGGCCTTCGGTCTCTTCCGCCCGTACATCGGGTCGCCCACCACGGGGTGGTCGATGTAGAGCATGTGCACTCTGATCTGATGCGTGCGGCCGGTGTAGAGCTTGCATTCCACCAGCGTGTAGCCGTCATCATGCGTACCCGCCATGTACCGGTCGAGCACCCTGAAAGTGGTCACCGACTGCTTGGCGTCCGGATGATCGCTCACCGCCATCCGCAAGCGGTCCTTGGGATGGCGGGCCAGCGGCGCGTCGATGATGCCGGTATCGGGCGCGATGTAGCCGTGCACCAGGGTCACGTAGCGGCGCTCCACCGAGCGGATCTTGAGCGCCTCGGAAAGCGCGATCTGCGTCTCGTCGGTCTTGGCCACCATCATCAGCCCCGACGTGTCCTTGTCGAGCCGGTGGACGATGCCGGGACGCTCCTCGCCCGCCTGTGTGCCGAGGTCGTCGGTGTGCGCGAGCAACGCGTGCACGAGCGTCCCCGACGTATGGCCGCGAGCCGGATGCACCACGAGGCCTGCGGGCTTCGACAGCACGAGGAGATGCCCATCCTCGTACCGAATGTCCAGCGGGATGTCTTCGGCCTCGAGAACGGTCTCTTCCTCGGTCATCACGAAGACCTCGATGCGCTCGCCCGCCCGCACGAGATGGCGCTTGGTGGCGACGTCGCCGTTGACCAGCACGGCTCCCTCGGCCAGAAGACGCTGCGCGGCGGAGCGCGAGTGCGCGAGATCGGCTTGCGCCATCAAGACGTCAAGCCGGGTGCCGGCCTCCTCGGCACGGACGTTATGCGTCAGGCGTTCCGGCATCGTTGCCAAGCACCTCCCGCGACGTTGCACCCGGGGCGCTGTCTTCGGTGGCCGCATCGGACACCGTGAGCGGCCCACGGCCGAACAACAGGACTCCTACAAGAATGGCCACGCCCACGTCGAGCGCGATATCCGCCACGTTGAAGACCGGGAACCAGCCGAGGTCGAAGAAGTCGGTGACCGCACCGGCGCCCGCGCGATCGATCAGGTTGCCGATGGCGCCTCCCGATACGAGAGCGAGCGCGATGCGCGCCCACCCGCTGTCGAGCCGCACGGTCAGCACCACGTAGGCCACGACCGCAAGCATCGCCACGGCGGTGCCGATCAGGAACCACTGCTGGCCACGGAGCATGCCGAAGGCGGCTCCGGTGTTCTCGATATGCGTGAGCCAGAGCACACCGTCGATGACCGGGATCTGCTCGTAGACGTCCATGGACGCGCGCACGACCGCTTTGGTCGCCTGGTCGATCGCCACGACAGCCGCGACGATGGCGGCGAACGCCAGCCCCCGACGGACCGTCACTACGCGTTCTCCTCGCGTTCCTTGCAGGCGATGCACAGGTCCGCCTCGGGCATGGCCTCGAGGCGCGCCGGCGCAATCGGCTCGCCGCAACGGACGCAGATGCCGTACGTCCCGTCCTCGATGCGGGCAAGTGCCCGATCGATCTGCGCGAGCCCCTCGCGTGCCTGGTGCTCGAGGCTCAGATCGAGCTCACGCGAGAAGGTCGCTGAGCCCTGGTCGGCCATGTGGTCGCGATAGTTGTTCTCGCCGGAGACGTCCGAGAGCGTCTCCGAATCAGAGCGCTCATACTCGGCGATCTCCTCGAGCACCCGCTCGCGCTCGCGCTCCAGCGACTCCTTCAGCGCGGCGATATCAAGCGCCTTCATCGTCCATCCTCCCTGCGTGCGGGGGTTATACTACGGCGCCTCCCCGCAGGAGGCGCCGGTCAGGTCCACGTTCCCGAGTATATACCACGGGGCTGTGACGCGCCCCGCGCCCGCGGCTCAGCCGAGCTCCGCGACCACTTTCGAGCACCGCTCACACAACCCGTCCGAACCCACCGCGCGCAAGTTCCAGCACCGCGGACACTTCTCCCCGGACGCACGCTCCACCCGCACGGAGATCTCCGCCGACTCGGCATCGAGGGCGACCTCGGAGACGATGAAGAGCTCCGCGAGCACGCCGCTGTGACGCGCGCCCAGCGCCTCAAGCACCTCGGCCGGGGCGTCGACGACGAGCCGGGCCTCCTGGCTCTTGCCCACCGTCCCGGCGTTCCGCGCTTCCTCGAGCGCCTTGGTGGCAACGTCCCGCACCGCCAGCACGACGCCGTACTGCTCCCGCAGGACCGCCGCATCATCGGCAGGAACGTCCACGGCAGGCCAGCCCGCGAGCTGCACGCTCACCACGTCGCCGCGCAGCGCTTCGGGCATGAACTGCCATACCTCCTCGGTGGTGAACGTCAGCACCGGCGCGATCAGGCGCACCAGCGTAGTGAGGATGGTCGCGAGCACCGTCTGCGCGCTCCTGCGCCCCGTGGAGTCGGCGGCGTCGGCGTACAGCCGGTCCTTGAGCACGTCCAGGTAGTACGAGGACAGCTCGGTCACGCAGTAACCGTGCACCGCATGGAACACCTGATGGAACCGCCATCCGTCGTACGCGGCCGTCACTTTGGCCGTGAGGTCCGCGAGCTGCACCAACGCGAACCGGTCCATCTCCTCCATCTCGCTCCATGCCACCTCGTGCTCCGGGCTGTAGTCGTAGAGGTTCGACAGCAGGAACCGGAAGGTGTTGCGGATGCGGCGATACGCCTCGCCGATCCTGTCGAGGATCTCGTTGGAGACGTTGATGTCCTGGCCATAGTCTGCCGAGGCGACCCACAGCCGGATGATGTCCGCCCCCGACTTCTCGATGACATCGAGCGGCGAGATGGTGTTGCCGAGCGACTTGGACATCTTGCGGCCCTCGCCATCCACGATGAACCCGTGGGTGAGCACGCGCGCGTAGGGAGCGATACCGTACGCTCCCACGCTCGTGAGCAGCGCCGACTGGAACCATCCGCGGTGCTGGTCGGACCCCTCGAGGTACAGCTCGGCCGGGCGGTGCAACTCATCACGAACCTCGAGCACCGCGGTGTGCGACACGCCCGACTCCCACCATACGTCCACGATATCGTCCTCGGGCTTGAGGTCGTCCACACCCGCGCCGCATCGGCCGCAGACCGTGTCCTGCGGCAGGTAGTCGGCCGGCTTGTGCGTGAACCACGCGTCGGCGCCTTCGGTGCGGAACAGCTCGATCACCGCGTCGAACGTCGCCTCCGTGGCCACGGTCTCTCCACACTTGGCGCAGGTGAACACGGGTATCGGCACCCCCCATGCGCGCTGGCGGCTGATGCACCAGTCGGGCCGGTCGGCCACCATCGAGGACATCCGGTTGACGCTCCACCCGGGGATCCACTGCACCTCGCCGATCGCACGCATGGCGTTCTCACGAAGACCGGTCTTCTCCATGCTCACGAACCACTGCTCCGTGGCGCGGAAGATGACCGGCTGCTTGCAGCGCCAGCAGTGCGGGTAGCTGTGCGAGATCCTCGCCGACGCGACGAGCGTCCCGCGCTCGCCGAGCCATTCGATGATACGCGGGTTGGCGTCCCACACGCGCATCCCTTCGAAAGGACCGCCGCCGGCGTCGAACGTGCCGTCGTCCTGCACGGGCATCGGCATCGGCAGTCCGTGCCGCACGCCCATCAGATAGTCCTCGTCGCCGTGCCCCGGCGCGGTATGGACGGCGCCGGTACCTGTGGAGAGCTCCACGTGCTCGCCCGTCACCACCACACCGCTCACGCCCTCGTGGACCGGCTGGGCATAGTGCAGTCCAGCGAGATCGCGCCCTTTCACCCGCGTGTCGAGCACCTCGTACGACTCCCAACCCGCGGCCCCGGCCACCGATGGCACGAGCACCTCGGCCATCACGAGCACCCGTCCGTCGGGCGTCTTCACGCCCACGTAATCGGCGTCGTCGGCAAGCGTGACGGCGACGTTGGCCGGAAGCGTCCACGGCGTTGTGGTCCAGATCAGCAGCGACACCGGGCCGGCCGCGTCCCACGGCGTCTCATCCGTGAAGGCGAACGCCACGTAGATGGAGTCCGACGTCTCGTCCGCGTACTCGATCTCCGCCTCGGCGAGGGCGGTGTGGCAACGCACGCACCAGTGGATCGGCTTGGCGCCCTTGTGTATGGCGCCGTCGAGGTACATCGTCTTGAAGATCTCCACGTTGCCGGCCTCGTACTCGTGCGCGAGCGTCAGGTACGGGTCGTCCCAATCCCCGCGCACGCCGAGCCGCTTGAACTCCTCGCGCTGCACATCCACGAACTTGAGCGCATAGTCGCGGCACAGCTCGCGCAGCTTGGCCTGGCTGATGGCGGCCATCTTCTCCGGGCCGAGGTTCTTCTCCACCTGGTGTTCGATCGGCTGACCGTGGCAATCCCAGCCCGGCACGTACGGCGAGTAGCAGCCACGCATGCTCTTGTACTTGACGATGAGGTCCTTGAGCACCTTGTTGTACGCGGTACCCATGTGGATGTGGCCGTTCGCGTACGGGGGGCCGTCGTGCAGCACGAAGGGCTCGCCATCACGGGTCGCCTCAAGCGAGCGCCGGTAGATGTCGTTCTCCTCCCAGAACCGCAGCCAATCAGGCTCTCGGGTACTGAGGTTGGCGCGCATCGGGAACTCCGTGCGCGGGAGGTTCATCGTGCTCTTGAAGTCCTGCTTCTCGCCCATCCCACCGGTCCTCTCACCGTTGACCATCTGTGCCGCGCAACGCAAAGGCGCGCCCGTCCGCGTCTGGGACGAAGCGCGCCTCCATGAGGTCTACTCCGCGGTACCACCCAGCTTGCGCACCTCGGATGAGGCCGCGCCACTCGGTCGCCCGATAACGGGGGCTGCCGTCGACGTCTACTTGTCCCTCTCGGGCCGTTCGGGCCGAGGCTCTAGGGTGATCTTCGGAACCGCCGCGCCACGCGGGCTCCCACTGTCCCCGCTCGCTTGATGAGGCCGGTATCGGTCCTACTCGTCCCTGTCGTCGCCATGGTCGTGCCGGCGAGCCTCCCGGCTCGCGTAGCTGCGATGGTATCCCCCTCGGGCGCGGGGGTCAACGCACGCACGTACTCCTCGCGCTCGAAGAACGCGGTGAGCACCTCTACGCATTCGGCGGCCTGCGCTCCCGTCATCCCGGCCCCCAGCCGTATGGCCGAACGCCATGCGCTGATCTCGATGCGCGGATGCGGACGGCCCCTGGGATGCGCTGGCAACGATCTCGCGCTCTCGATGGAATGGCGGGGGATGTGAAGCCCGATCGGCACCCTGCCCGCCTGACGGCGGACGGTGATCCGGGCCGGATCGATGGTGAGCGTCTCCACACCGCTCCGGGCGTACACCGTGCCCCAGAACGTGAGGAACGCGAGGACGTGCAGCGCGGCAGTCAACAGCATCAGGACCATCCAGAGAAGCAGGCGATACCAAAAGCCGTCAGGGAACCCCCAGCCCAGATACCACACGCTCGCGACCACCACGGCCACCGTCCATGGGCCGCCATATGCGATAGCGGCCGTCCGCCAGCCCGTGTACGCCGGTGCGGGGGCCACTATGGTGAGCACGTCCTCGCCCACGGTGACCACCGGCCGATTCGGACGAGCGCACCCGGAGTCGTCGCGCTGCACGGTCACCGGACGATGCTTCGCCGACATCTCAGCCGGACCCTTCCGGCGGCCGCCCGAACACCCGGACGACGTCGGCGGTAGTGACACCCTCCACCTCGACCTGCTTGTGACGGCTCGCGCCCCCGCGAACAACGTCCACCGCCGACTTGGGGACACCTAACGCCTTGGCGACGGCCGTACACACCGCGGTGTTCGCCTTACCGTCTTCCGGTACCGCCCGCACCCGCACAGACAACTCACCCCCACGCCAGCCCGCGACCTCGTCGCGAGCGGACCTGGGGGTGACATGAACCGCGATACGCATGACCCGGCGCCTAGTCGATCTCCTCGATGTCGGTATCGTCCTCGCGTTCACCGAAGCCGAACTCGGCCACGTCGAACTCCACGGTCGCATCGGGCTCGATCTCGGCCTCGCCAAGATCGCCGAGGTGCAGGCTTGCCACGAAACCGCTGCTCGGGGGCTCAGACGACTCGCCGACAGCGCGCTCCGTCGGTGCGGGCGCCTGTGATGCGGGGGCAACGGCCGGTGCCGCCGGTTCCTGGACCGGAGAGGCCGGGATGTCCCAGGACTCCTGCCGGGGTGCGCCGCCTGTCTGGACGTCCTCGGCCGCCTCTTCCACCACAGCCTGGACGTCATCGGGCAAGCCTACCTCGGCAAGCGTGGCAAGGTGCTTCTCGAGCAACGCCCTGAACGACGAACGGAACTCCTCCTTGGCCTGTTTGATGCGGGCGAGCTCGGCTGTCGCCTTCTGCTTGTTGGTGAGCGCCGAGTGGATGATGTCCTTGCCCTTGACCTCGGCTTCCTTGAGCACGGCGTCCGCCTCGCGCTGCGCCTTCTGCGTGATCTCGTCCGCCGACTTCTGCGCCGAGAGCAGGGTGTTGTGGAGCGTGCGCTCCATGTCCTGATAGGTGCGCACCTTCTCCTCGAGCGCTTCGATCCTCTCCGAGAGGTCGATGTTCTCCTTGAACAGCCGCTCGAGCTCGTCGGCCACCTGGTCGAGGAACTCGTCGACCTCCGCCTCGTTGTAGCCGCGGAGGGCGTGGTTGAACTCCTTGTGATGTATGTCGAGAGGTGTGAGTCTCATGAAACGATCCTTCCTCGAGACCCGTCTGGTCTACTCCGGCATTCTAACCTATAGCGGGGTCATCACACGTATCAGGGCGTTGGCGACGAGCCGCAGGACCAGCAACGCCACGATCGGCGAGAAGTCGATCCCGCCCATCGGCGGGATGAACCGCCGGAATATCCCCAACCACGGCTCGGTGATCGTGCCCAGCACGCGGTAGATGTCCAACAGCATGCCGCTGCTCGGGCGGAACCACGACATCAGGATGTACGCGATGATGAGGATCTCGTAGAACCTCACGAGCTGACTGAGGAGGGCGGCGAGCGTCACGAGCCCAGCTCCTCGGAGCGGGCCACCGCGGCCGCCACAGCGTCATCGATCGCCGCGCGGAACCCGCCCGACTCGAGCGCCGCGAGGGCGGCGATCGTGGTGCCGCCCGGACTCGCGACCCAGTCGACGAGCTCCTCGGCGTGCATCTCCGTGCGGGAGAAGAGGTCCATCGTGCCCCTGATCGTCTGGACTGCGAGCGCCTGCGCCACGTCATGCGAGAGACCCTGCCGTACTCCGGCACGGGCGAGCGCGCCCACGAACATGGCGGCGTAGGCCGGTCCGGAACCGGAGATCGCCCCGGCCGCATCCTGGGCCTGCTCGGCGATCACCACGGCTTCACCCACCGCCTGGAACACCCCGCGCACGCGCTCCACGTGTTCGTCGGTCGCGGCGGAGCCGCCGCTGATCGCGGCCATGCCCTGTCCCACCATCGTGGGGGTGTTCGGCATCACGCGCACCACCGGCGTGCCGGTGGGAAGCAGCGCTTCGAGCCGCGCGGTGGGGACGCCAACGGCGATGGAAACGACCACCGTGCCCTCGCCCAACTCATCGGCGATGTGCGCCACCACGGCATCGATGATCTGCGGCTTCACGGCGAGAAGGAGCATCTCCGCCCGCGACGCCACCTCGTGACCGTCCACGACCGTGGCGATCCCCTGCCGCTCGAACACCTCGCGCCGCTTCGCCGAGGGCTCGGCCACCACGATCTCATCGGCGGCGAGCTCACCGGCGGCGATGAGACCTGCGGCGATGGCTTCTCCCATCCGCCCGCCACCCACGACGGCGAGCGTGTATGTATCGCTCATCGGCTACCTCACCTCTCGATCCCGAAGAGACCCCTGTCGCGAAGCGCGGCACGCTGAGCGTCACTCACGTCCACGTTGGCCGGAGTGAGCATGAAGACCTTCTCGGACACCTTCTGAAGGCCGCCATTGAGGCCGTACGTGAGCCCGGACGCGAAGTCGATGAAGCGCTTGGCGAGCTCGGGATCGGTCATCGTCAGATTCATGATCACCGGCATGCCGCTCTTGAACTTGTCGGCGATCGACTGCACCTCGGCGTACGCCCGGGGCTCGACTATCTGCATCTTCACCTGGGGGACGGCCTGCACGCCGGGTCCCGGAACCACCGAACCCGCACGCGCTGCGTCGCGCGCACGGTCGACATCGGGCTCGCGCGCCACGCGCCGCACCGACGTAGGCTCTTCATCGTACGGACTGCGGTACTGCGGACGCGCATCGAACTCCGCGCTCTCGTCGACGTCATCGTAGTCGTCGTAATCGTCGTAGTCGTCGCCGAACCCGAGCCTCGCCTTGATGTCACGCCACACGCTCACGGTCTGCTCCTTGTATCGGGTACGCGGGTCCTATCTGCCGAAGATCGCCCGACCGATACGCACGATCGTGGCACCCTCCTCGATGGCGACCTCGAAGTCGTTCGTCATGCCCATCGAGAGCTCGGTCAACTCTACGCCATTGAAACGCATACCGCCGAGGGATTCAAACAGCGTGCGCATGTCGCGGAACACCCAGCGCACGCCCTCGGCACGCTGCAGCGGTGCGATCGTCATCAGCCCCTTCACGCGCACGTTGGGCAGCTCGATCGAGGCGGCGAGCATCTCCTCCACCTCCGAGCGGTCGATACCGTGCTTCGAGGCTTCGTGCGAGATGTTCACCTGGAGGAGCACCGGCTGCACGACCCCGCGCGTACCGGCGATGCGATCTATGCGCTCCAGCAGGCGCAGGGAGTCCACCGAGTGGATCAGCGCCGCCGACCCTACGACGTGCTGCGCCTTGTTGGATTGAAGCGTGCCGATGAAGTGCCAGCGCACGTCCGGGAACAGCCCGCGCTTGGCAACGAACTCCTGCACACGATTCTCGCCGAAGTCGGTCACCCCCGCCGCGATGGCCGCGCGCACCTCGGGCGGACCCACCGTCTTGGCCACGGCGACGATGGTGATATCGTCAGCGTCGCGCCCGGCGCAGTCGGCCGCGTCACGGACGCGACGGCGGACCGCCTCGTATCGCTCAGCGATCTGGCTCACGCCTCTGGCGACCCCGATTCGTCTCCGAAACCGTCCTCGAACACCTCGAACTCACCGGTGACCATGTACACCAGCCGCTCACCGATATCCACTGCGTGGTCGGCGATCCGCTCCAGATACCGTGAAGCGAGCACCATGCTGCTCACCCATTCGATCTCTTCCTCATCCTGCAACCTGCTGAGCTCCCGGAAGAACTGCTTGAACAGGTGATCGATGGGCTCATCCATCTCCTTGAGCTTGTACGCGAGCTCCAGATCCTTCGTCTCGAACGCCTCCAGCATCGCCTCGAGCACGCGATGCACGAGATTGCCCTGCGCCCGGATCAGATCGTACATCGTACGGGGACCCGTGCGGGCCGCCGTGCGGCGGGTCGCCTTGGAAATGTTGACCGCCAGGTCGCCCATACGCTCCATGTGCATGTTGATGTGGCCGAGCGAGTACAGCAGCCGCAGGTCACGACCCACCGGGAACTGCGTGGCGATCGTCTCGATCATCCGCTCCTCGAGCTGGATCGTACGGCTGTCGAGTTCATCATCGGTGGCGATCACCCGCTCGGCGAGATCGACGTCGCCTTCCACGAGGGACACGGTGGAGTCGCGCGTCATCTCGATGACGAGGCGGCCGATGTCCACGACCTCGGCTTTGATGGCCTTGAGTTCGTTGCGATAGGTCTCACGCATGGTGATCGTCGTCTCCTTCGATGGCCGCCGCGAGCGTGCAGCCAGTATAGCCGTCCCGTACCAGCACACATGTGACGTGTCCGTTACACCGTGCCTACCCGTCTCCCGCCTCGCTCACCCGCGCGTGGACAGACCCTAGCCGAACCGTCCGGTGATGTAATCCTCGGTCCGCCGGTCGTGCGGGCTGGTGAAGATCTCGGCGGTCCGCCCGAACTCGATCAACTCGGCTGGCTCGCCCTGCCTCTCCTGCAGGAAGAACGCGGTCTCATCGGAGACGCGCGCAGCCTGCTGCATGTTGTGCGTGACTATGATGATCGTCACCGAGCTCTTCAGGTCGGCCATGAGGTCTTCGACCTTCTGCACGCTCGTGGGGTCGATCGCCGAGCACGGTTCGTCCATCAGGAGCACGTCGGGCTGGACCGCGAGCACACGCGCGATGCACAGCCGCTGCTGCTGGCCGCCGGAGAGCGTGAGCCCACCGCGTCCCATGATGTCCTTGACCTCTTTCCAGAGGTTCGCGCGCACGAGCGCCTGCTCCACGATCTCATCCAGCTGCGCCTTGTTCTTGATGCCGTGCAGGCGCGGGCCGAACGCGACGTTGTCGTAGATGGACATCGGGAACGGGTTGGGCTGCTGGAAGATCATCCCCACGCGTCGCCGAAGGTCCACCGGATCGACGCCGGGACCGTAGATGTCCTCACCGTCGAGTGTGATCGTCCCGTCGATGCGCGTTCCCGGAATGAGATCGTTCATGCGGTTGAGGCACCGCAGGAACGTCGACTTACCGCAACCCGACGGGCCGATGAACGCGGTGACGGCGTTCTCGCGCACGTCGATCGTGATGCCGGTGAGCGCGTGGAAGTCACCGTAGTAGAAGTCGAGGTCGCGAACGCTGAACTTCGCGGCTCCCGTGAGGGCATCGGTGTGCGCGGGAGCGGGCATTGCTGTCATCCCTTGAGCCTCCTGTTCCGGGCGGCGAGCCACCGGGCGGACAAGTTGAAGATGAGGATCATGACCATCAACAGCAGCGCGGTCCCGTAGGCCGCATCCATGTTGATGCCCTCCATCGCAAGCGTGTACAGGTGGACCGTCATGGAGCGACCGGGGTCGAGCGGCACCAGCGGCATGTAGATGGCCTGGCCCATGGTGAAGATCACGACCGCCGTCTCACCAACGGCACGGCCCATCGCAAGGATGAGGCCGGTGAGGATGCGCGGCAGCGCGGCGGGCAGCACGATCCTGCTCACCGTCTGCCACTTGCTGGCGCCGAGTCCGTAGCTGCCCCAGCGGATGAATCGCGGCACTGCACGGATGGCTTCCTCGGTCGCGCGCATCACGATGGGCAGCATCAGGAACGAGAGCGCCAGCGCGCCCGAGAGCACCGAGAACCCGAGTCCCATCGCCTCGATGAACAGCGCGAAGCCGAAGAGGCCCATAACGATCGACGGCACGCTCGCCAGGGTGTCAGCGGCGAACCGTATCGTGTTCACGAGGCGTCCCTGCACCGCATACTCGGCAAGGTAGACAGCGGCCAACACCGCCACCGGCGTCACGATGAGCATCGCAAGACCCGTCACGTAGATCGTTGCCACGATCGTAGGCCCGATGCCCCCCTCGGCGTTCACGCCGTGCGGAGCGGTGAGGATGAACTCCGGCGTGATCTGCCCGATACCCTGCACGAACACGTAGACGATCACGGCGCCCAGGACGAGCACGGTGGTGAGACCGCACAGCCACAGCACCCCTACCGCGATCCTGTTGGTCAACCGCTTGCCCATGGCCGCCTACGCCTTCTTCGCGTTCAGCCGGGACAGTGCGCGAACGAGCGCGACGAGCCCCATCGATATCAGGAACAGGATGATCGCAAGACCGAAGAGCGCGGTCTTGTGGGTGCCGGTGGCATAACTCATGTCGATGACGATCTGGCTCGTGAGGGTGGCGATCGGCGCCCCTAGACCCTTGAAGAACTGTGGCGCGTTGCCGGCCACCATGACGACGGCCATCGTCTCCCCGATGGCGCGTCCCATGCCCAGGATCGTGGCGTCGATGATGCCGATCTTGGCCGCGGGCAGGAGCACCTTGTAGATGGTCTGCCAGGTGGTGGCACCCATCGCGTAGCTCGCCTCGCGAATGCCCGGAGGCACCGAGCCCAGCGCATCTTCCGTGAGCGTTGCGATCGTCGGCACGATCATCACCGCCAGGATGATCGAGGCGGTGAGCGTGCCAAAGCCCATACCCCCGGTCATCTCGGCCACGATGGGCCGCAGGATCACGAGCCCGAAGAAGCCGTATACCACCGAAGGCACGCCCGCCAGCATCTCCACGGCCGGACGTACGACCGCCCGCATCCTCGGCGATGCGATCTCCGAGAGGAAGACCGCCGTACCGATGGCGAGCGGAGCGCCCAGCACGAGCGATCCGATGGTGATGGCGAGCGTGCCCACCACCAACGGCATGATGCCGAACCGCCCGAGTGTGGCCGACCACTCGCTCCCGCCAAGGAACGCGACCAGACCGGGGTCCTTCACGACCTCCCACCCGCGGGCCATGGTGAAGACGAAGATGAGCGCCACGGCTGCCACGGCGACCACGGCGCAGACCAGGAACAGGTTCTTGAGGAGCGCCTCCCGGAGGTAGGTGGCACGCGACATCATCTTCAGGCCGCTGGCCGCGGCCGATGGATCCGTGCCCCTCCCGGCGTCAGGGGTCTGTCCGGGCTCAGCCACCGAGACCCTCCTTCGCCGTGATCGGGATGAAACCGGCTTCGCGCACTATCGTATCCTGCACCGCCGGCGACAGCACATAGTCGATGTACTCCCGCGCCACGCCCTCAGGCTCTCCGTCGGTGAAGAAGTGCAGCACGCGCTGCACGGGATAGTCGCCCGAAACGACCGTCTCCTCTGTGGGCACGACGCCGTCGATGGCCACGGCCCGCACGTCATCGGTCACGAAGCCGAGCGAGATATACCCCACGGCGCCTTTCACGTCGGCGATGACCGACCGAACCTGACCGGTGCCTGGAAGCACCACCGCACCCCGGTCGAACTGCGCGTCGTCCATGACGATCTTCAGGAACGCCTCACGGGTCCCGGATGCTTCGTCGCGGTTCACGATGCCGATCTCAAGGTCAGGACCCCCCACCTGGCTCCAGTTCGTGATCACACCGGCGAATATCGCGCGCACCTCCATCGTGGTGAGGTCGCGGACGGGATTGTCAGGATGCACTATCACCGCGATGGCGTCGTAGGCCACCGGGGTGTCCACGAGCCCCAGCTCGAACTCGTTCTCTTTGAGCTCGCGCGATGACGTCCCGATATCGGAGGAGCCGGTGGACACGCTCTCGATCCCTGCCGAGGAGCCCATCCCCGAGACGAGCACCGTCGTGCCCTCGTGCTCCTCGGAGAACATCTCCCCTGAGACCTCGGTGATGGGCAGTAGCGTGGTCGATCCCGTGACGATCACCTCGGTGCGCCCCGCTCCCTCACTAGTGCACCCCGACGCGGTCAGCGTCACCATGAACGACAACACAAGAAGGGTCAGATGATGACCGCGAGCGCGCCGTGCCGTCCGGTCGGGCCTTCGGCGCGGTGCGAGTAGAAGCGATCCGTGTTGTGTGCGGTGCAGATACCCAGGTGCCACTGGCGCCCTTCCGGGATTCCTGATCGCTCGAGCGCGTCCGCGATGACCGCCCCCAGGTCCAGGCGGCTAGAAGCCGCGGTAATCGTAACAAACGAGTTATCGAAATGCGACACGCAGTCGGCCCCGACTTCGTAACAGCACCCGCCGATATGGGGACCCACGAACGCCTCCATGTCGTCCGGCCCCGGCAACCCATCGAGGGCGGCCACCGCCGACTCGACCACGCCGGCGGCGGCGCCACGCCATCCCGCGTGCACCACAGCGACAGCTGGAACCGATGGCCGGACCAGGACCACCGGCACGCAGTCGGCGAACATCAGCAGCAGCGGGATGCCCCGCTCTCGTGTCCAGAGCGCGTCGGCTCCTGGCATGGGTCCCGCCCCACCCGTGACGAAAGCTCCCGATCCGCTGTCGGTTGTCGTCACCTCGGTGACGACATCGCCGTGGACCTGCTCCGCGGTCGTCAGCGCACTCCGGAGCGTATCGATACCTATCGAGCCGAGCAAGCGGGTCCGGTTCATGTCCACGAGCGCCGGATCGTCCCCCACATGGCCGGCGAGGTCGAGTGACGCATACGCCCCCTCGCTCACGCCCCCGCCGCGCTCGGAGAAGGCGATGCCGACCCCGCACCGGGCGAACAGGTCCGGCACCGTGTAGACCGCGATCCCATCCCGTTCAACGCGCTCGAACACCGTTCGTACCCCTTCCCGGCCGCACGTCGGTCGCACAGCCCCGCGCGACCCTTTTCGGCTAGTCAAACCGTCACCTATCCGTCACACTCTATCGCAGGACGCGGGCCGCACACCCGTCTCCTGGACGATAGTCTATGACTGCTCGCCGAGGGGGGTGATGCATATGAAGCGGTCATTCTCGTTTTCCGCGGCACTTGGAACCACTGTCTACGTTCTCACTATGGCGGCGCCGGCCCTCGCACAGGACTACTACAGCAGCGGTGAGGACGCGGCCGCAGGCGCTGTCGCATGCGGTATCTGGGCATGCATCATGATCCCGGCGGTCCTTCTTGGCGTCTTCAACATCTGGATGCTCATCGACGCCATCCTCCGCCAGGAGCACGAGTACCCCAACTCCACCGGCAACTCCAAGCTGATCTGGATCCTGCTGCTCGTGTTCGTCGGCTTCATCGCGGCCGTCGTCTACTACTTCATGGTCTTCAAGAAGATCAAGCGTGGTAAGGGCGGACAGCCTCCTATGGCAGGGCCCGCCGGCGGCTATCAGCCCCCGGCTCCCCCCGCGGCACCTCCGGCGCCTCCGGCGGCTCCCACGC
>Ga0209614_1000077_pt1 | contig 82464 bp, 73 predicted proteins | sample BlaSprsedimmetaG_FD_185484 | JGI IMG/M metagenome (GOLD analysis project Ga0209614, IMG submission 185484) | Hot spring sediment bacterial and archeal communities from California, USA to study Microbial Dark Matter (Phase II) - Blank Spring... ... | reverse complement strand
CCCGGAATTCGGCACCCCCCCCCCGTTTGCTCTCCACACATCCGTCCGTCTCGCGCACGTGCGCGGGGGTACTGCATATGCACGACGTGCCACAAAAAAGGGAGATCAGATGGCCATCTCCGACTCGTTCACAGGGGTCTCGTTTTCAGGAGGGGCCAGTTCTGTCTCGTTTTCAGGGGGAAGAAGCACCGCGTCGATGACGTGGATCTCGCCGTTTATTGCATGGATGTCAGCGACGGTAACATTGGCCCCGTTTACCGTCAGATTGCCGTCAGTGGAGTTGAAGGTCAGGTTCGCTCCCTGCACCGTCTGCAGGGTGGTAACGTTCTCGAAGTTGGCGGCGAGATACCATCCCGCCACCACGTGGTAGAGCAGGACATTCCCCAGCGCAGGGGTGTCGTTCACCAGCTCGTCCAGCGCCCCTTCCGGCAGGGCCGCGAACGCGTCATCGGTCGGTGCGAACACGGTAAACGGGCCCGGTTCGTTGAGCGTGGCGTTCAGCCCCGTCAGGTTCAGGGCGGTGGACAACGTGGTAAAGTTGCCCTCTGTGGCGGCGATCTCCGTGATCGTCATGGTGGGAACAACCGAGGGCGTGAGCACACCATCAATGACGTGGATGATACCGTTACTGCACTCGATGTCCGCGGCCGTGACATTCGCATGGTTCACGGTCACGTTGCCGTCGGTGACGTTGATGACCAGGGTTTCGTTCTGCAGGGTGGTAAGGTTGCTGACCCCTCCGAGGTCCGCGGCCGTATAGGTGCCGTTCACCACGTGATAGAGGAGCACCTGCTCGAGAAGGCCCCGTGCAGCCGTGTTGTTCACGAGGAGATCAACCACGGGTCCGGGGAGCATCGCAAACGCATCGTCAGTCGGTGCGAACACGGTGACATTCAGATCCGGATCGGAAAGTGTCTCGTTCAGGCCGGTCAGTTCGAGCAGGGTCACCAGGGTGGTGAAGTTCCCTTCAGCTGCCGCGCAGTCCACCACATTGGGCTCCTCCTCGACGGGCATCTCTTCTTCTACGGGCGGTGCGACAACCGGCTCTTCCGTCACTTCCTCAACGGGCTCCTCGGTTACTTCCTCGGTCACTTCCTCAACGGGCTCCTCGGTTACTTCCTCGGTTACTTCCTCAACGGGCTCCTCGGTTACTTCCTCGGTCACTTCCTCAACGGGCTCCTCGGTTACTTCCTCGGTTACTTCCTCAACGGGCTCCTCGGTTACTTCCTCAACGGGCTCTTCCGTCACCTCTTCCGTCACTTCCTCAACGGGCTCTTCTGTCGCTTCGCCGGCGGCGGGGAGTCCCACGCCCTCCGGGACCATCACCGCGTCGATCACGTGAATCACGCCATTGCTCGCCATGATGTCCGCAGCGATCACCTGTGCCCCGTCCACGTTCACCGTGTCTCCTTCAACCGTGATGGTGAGCGGAACGCCGGCAAGGGTATCGATTGATGCGAGGGCGGCCAGATCTTCTGCGAGGTACTCACCCGCCACCACGTGGTAGGTGAGGATCGTGGTCAGGTCTCCCTCCGGGTCGGCAAGAAGAGCATCGAGCGTTTCAGAGGGGATGGCCGCAAATGCATCATCGGTCGGGGCGAAGACCGTGTACGGCCCTCCACTGTCCAATTCACCGGCCAGTCCTGCAGCGTCCAGCGCCGCAAGCAGCGTGCCGAACTGTCCGGCAGATTCTGCTGTTTCAATAATCGTTCCCATATCACCGGCACCATCGCCGGCGGCATTGTCCGTTGGGTTCCCGCCGCTCGTCGCGGCAGCACACGTGACGAGCACTGCCAGAACCACGAGAATAGCCACCCAATGGCGTCTGGGTTGTAAGGTTTTCATCGCATACCACTTCCATGTTCTCCAGATGCGGGGGCGCACCCCGTTCGCATACCCCATGCGAGAGGCAGCCAGCGAAACCGTCCGCCGTTGCCGCATGCGACACAGCATTACCGGTCTTTGGCCACCCGATTGCCCACATCGATGAAGCGATTGCCGGATAGAGGGATGAACGGAGTCCTGGTGCACTGCAGGTGGGGGCGGGGCGGGGTGTGGTCAACAGTCATGCTGGTTTTCCATGCTGGCAATGGGCGCAATCGTTTCAACGTATACCCATATCGCGCCTGATTTTTATAATTATCGTTCTATAAAAAGTTCCCACCGTTCATATCCCCCATCCATACTGATGCCAGACTCTATCCTGGAGATACAGCATGCGGTTCCCGCAACCATTCATCGACTCTGTGCCGTCATTGCGCACGCACACACGAAGGGCGGGAGCCCACGGTGCCACAGGGGATGACTGCCATGCACCAAAAAATGCGGATAGGCGGGTGGATGCCAGGGATGGGGCGCCGCAGGGGATCCCCCCAGCATGCATCACGCGGGACTCTCGCCGGTCGCGGTGATGTTCTCGTCGCTGGCCTGGGGAATGATGGACGGCAGCAACACCCCCTCGATGACGTGCACGACCCCGTTGCTGCACTGGATGTCGGTGGTGGTGACGTTCACCTCGTTCACCGTCATATTACCATCCGTGGTGCTGTAAAAGACCAGCATTTCCCCCTGCATCGACTCGAGGACTCCGATCTCCACGAGATCAGAGGAACTGTAGGTACCTTCGATGACGTGGTAGAGCAGCACCTCGGGTAGGAGAACCTCGGAATCGGTGCTGTTCATCAGCAGCTCGTCCAGATCCGGCGGCATCTGTGCAAATGCATCGTCGGTGGGTGCGAATAGCGTGAAATTCGCAGTTTCGTTCGAGAACGTGTCGTTCAGGCCGGTGCGGTCAACGAGCGATACCAGCGTGGTGATATTTTCCTGGGCAGCGGCGCACTCGATGACCGCCGCCCCCTGCGGTTCCTGGCCGGCGGCGATGCCGGATAGCGCGAGCAGCGCGAGCACGCAAAGCTGCACACATACCATTCGTCTCATGGTGCTTCACATCCTGATTCCAGCTCGCTGTGCCGAAGCGTGTGGCAGGACGCAGCGCGGGAATTGCCCGCGCCGCCGGCAGGCCCTGCCCCATACGGTGTTCGGAATGGGCGCGTCCGTCCACGGAGCATCATGGTTGCCTGCAGGACGGTGAGAGAACGGTTCCAATCACGGAATACCCCGCAACCAGAACCACACCGGTGCGGCATGGTCTATCCAGCCGGTTGCCGAATGAACCCCCCTGTATCGGCGCAACTCGCTGTGAAGGGATACCATGGCATTGAGAATTTTTATACTTATTGGGGAATAGTCTATGGCCGCAGCTTTTTCTCCCCCATATGCACGGGGCACGGGACAAACGCGAACATTTTCGATGCCCCGCTCACCCTCAGGCGCCCCCCCTCCGGCGCCATGCCATCCGGATGGCACCTGTCGGGCAGGTATCAACACAGGCCGCGCAGAGAATGCAATCCGTAGTCTCCACCGCGCCCTGCCGGACCATGCCGTTCACGTCGAGGCTCATGGGGCAGGCCTTCGAGCATTGCAGACAGTCGATGCAGCGGCCGGCATCGGCCGACAGGTGAACTGCAGGCCAGCGGACGAGGTTGCGGATCGTTCGGCCGAGGATCATGATCACCGCAATAGGACAGAAGTAGTGGCAGAACCCGCGTTTTCCCGCCAGCAGAGCGAATATGGTGATGAACGCGATCTGGGCATAAAATATGGCGTAACCCCCCGGCCAGGCGATCGAGATGCCATTGACCGTCCGGTAAAAAATATCGACCGTCGATAATCCCCCGGCAGAATAGATTGCATGGAGAAGTGGGCCGAATATGCCGAGAAAGATGAGATACTTCAACCAGGTCAGTCTCCCGATGCGGACCGGCGTGTCGCGCAGCTGAAAGTATATCTCCTGCAGACCTCCGGCAGGGCAGAGGTACCCGCACCACGCCCTCCCGAAAACCAGCGAGCTGAGAAAGATGAGGCCAAAGACAATCAGTCCCCCGGTCACGATCCCTTCTGATGCGCCTTCGGTGATAACCGGGCAGGAAATGTAGACAAACGTGACCGGCAGGAGGATGAAGGAAAACGTGATCAGCGTTTTACGGATCCTCTGCCGCAATGCCACGCGGTTCGTGGATATATGTGCCATGTTCGCACCCCGATAGGGGAGCGGTGCGGATTGCCGCCCCCCTCGGGCATGCAACCCCGCGACCTCCCGGTCAGGGCGACGGTGCCGCTCTCCCGCAACCCGATCAACGTGAAAATTGAGGGTGGGAGCTGTTAATTATTTCTCCCGATGTCCCCCCTGTTTTTGGGTGGACCCGAAACCCTAGCTCAGCACGATCCTGTGCACGAGATCCATGACGCCCGGCTTTGCATTCCTTCTGCGCCTTGCACGGGAGCCGCCCGGACGCATCCCCGCGGATTCGTACATCTCCCGGTTGAGCCGTTCCGTGATCTCGTCCAATATCCTCCGGTAGGCACCACAATGGGGATCGACGCCCCGTATTTCACCGCCGGTGGGTGCGATGGCATTATAGGGGCACCCTCCCCGGCAGTAGGTGATGTGAGGGCATTCGCTGCATACCCAGTCGACATATTCCTTAAACCGGTGCATGAGTTTCCATGCATCCGAACGGGAAAGATCCTCGAGCGAGGGGCGGTCAGAAACATTGCCCATCACGTACTCCGGCATGCCCACGAACCGGTAGCAGGGATAGATGCTCCCGTCGGGGCCCACGGCAAAGGTGCTCCCCATGCAGTCCACGAAGGTGCAGACCGTCCCCCTGCGGGTGAAGACGGCACGGCACAGGTCATTGATGTTCATGACCTCGATCTCACCCATATGTTCCAGTGCCTGATCGAGGAGGTACACCAGGAGCTCTCCGTACTTCTCCGGGGCAAGCGCCCATTTTTCCGGGTTCCTGTCACGCAGGGAGGGCAGTGCGGGGTGTAGTTTAAGGTCGAATCCGTTCTTGAGGAAAAAATTGAAGATGTCCTCCTTGTACTCCACCGAATGGCACGTGAAGGTGCAGATGAATCGCACTTGCAGGCCATGCGCACGGGCAATTTCGTAGCCCCGCATGCATTTTTCGAAGTACCCTTCACCCCTCTGGTAGTCGTTGAGCTCTTCGGGCCCATCGATGCTGGAACCGATGGGGACGTGGTACTCTGCGAGAATTTCCGCCAGTTCCGGGGTCAGTCTCCAGAGGTTCGTCTGCAGGGCGAATTCAGGTGTCAGATGGCTCAGGCCCTCGGAGAGGAGCGGCAGCGCCTCCCGGTAGAAGTCCGCGCCGGCAAGGAGCGGCTCGCCGCCGTGGAAGGTGAAGGTGACCCGGTCATTTCGGAAATCCTTGAGCCACTCAACCACCTCGTGGATGGTTTCAATGGGCATGATGGGAGAACCTTCCTCCGAACTCCAGCAATATTTACAGCTCCCCGGGCAGCCCAGCGTCGGAATGAGCATCACGTGGAAGGCATTTTTCATACATCACTCCATTTCGCCTCACCAACCATAGACTTTTTCGCTATACGATGTTCCGCCGCACACGGTGCGATTCCCCCTCACCAAGGAGGCAGCCCCGAACTACCTGAAGCGCACTGGGCGACCCTTTGCGCAGAGAAAAACCACAATATCCGCCTTGAAACCATGCCTAGCGGGGGTGCCCCTTGTGGATCTCGATCGAAGGGCATCCAGCCTGCTATCGGCGCATGGGCTTTGTCAGCCGCATGACCATGGTCGAGTCGAGCTGCCCGTCAAGCGTTTCCACATACTCGATGGTCAGTTCGTCCCTGCCCGCCAGCCAGATGGTAAAATCCTCAAGAAATTGTTTTCCTTCCTTCAATCCATCATATCTCCCCTTCAGGGTGTTGTTGTCAGACCAGAAGGCGCGATGATCGTGCGTCTCCGCCATATTGGTGAGGCTGTAGACATGCAGCGTGCCGGTCTCGATATCGAACCCGAACAGGCTGTCGAGGGCGTAGGCGCCCATTCCTTCGATCACGGAGTGCATTGAGACTTTCAGCCCCCAACCTCCCGCCGCTGTGCTGAAGTGCCACTCCCCGGCAACCTTCATCCTCCTCCCCCCGGTGGTGAGTACCCCCTCTCCATGCCATTCGCCGAGAAACACATGGAGTTTTTCTATCTCTGCAGGAACCGGATAGAGTTCGCGTATCGCGGGCATCGGTTGCATCGCTCCTCTCCCTTCCATGACACCCCGATGCCCAGCGAGAAGATAAACCATGCGTGAAGCACCGGGGCGAAGGTCCTGCCGGAGACACGCGGGGATCGTACACATCCGACCTCATCGCCGGAAGGGGAGAAAGCGCAGCAGGGAGATGCCTCCACCGCAGCACTCTCCTCGCCTTTCCGGTGCCTATGACTTCAGCGGGAGCATGTACGCCACGCCTGCAGTTGCATCAGCGAAGTGGGCCCCTGTGACCATGCGGCTGCCAAAGGCCGATAGGGAATACCCGAATTCGTCACCTTCCATTCCGTCGGATGCGGTGATTTTGCCAGTCTCGACCCAACGGTTGCCCATCCGGCAGAAGAGGTAGATCGACCCCTGATCAATGGCATCGACATCATCCTTCCAGGCGCCCACCGCCAGGACATTGCCGGCAATGGCGATAGACTGGCCGAACTCATCGCCCTCGCTCGCATCGCTGGGGGTAAGCCTGACCACCAGATCAGCGGAGTTCCCGTCGATAGTATAGACATAGACCGCACCTGCGTCCTTCAGCGAGTCGGGATCTGCTCGCCGGGCGCCCACCGCGATCGTGTCTCCGGCAATCGAGACAGTAAATCCGTATTGATCATTCTTTTTCCCGCCCTCCGGTGTCAGTTTTTCGATCTCCGTCCACACGGACGCAGAACGGCTGAAGAGATAGACCGCACCTGCACCAGCGGGGTCGGCATTGCGGGCGCCTATTGCGATCAGGTTGCCCTGTACCGCCACAGACTGCCCGAAATAGTCTCCAGGTGCCCCGTCGCTTGCGGTGAGCTTCTGCTGATACGTCCAAAGCCGCCTTTCTCGATAAATACATAGGCGGCCCCTTCTTCATCGGACTCTTTCCGGGCCGTCACCACCAGAAGGTTCCCTTGAATGGCGAGCGCACGCCCGAAATTATCCCTGTCTTCCGGATCGGGAGCTATGATCTTCTCCTCCAGGTGCCATGATCCCCGGTACTTCTTGCACACATAGACCGCCCCGGCCTCTTCCAGATCGCCGACCTATGCAAAGCGAGCTCCCACGATTACCATGTTCCCCTGAATTGCGACGGCTCTTCCAAACTCGGCCTTTTTGGTAGCATCCGGGGCAACCAGTTTCGCCTCCGGCACATAGGTCAGGCCCTGGCGTTTGAACACGTAGACCGCCCCTGCATTTTCGATGGTGTCGGCAGTCGCCCCGCCGGCACCCACCGCCACCAAGTCCCCACCGATGGCCACAGACCTGCCGAACTCCGCGGCAGCGACGGGATCTTCTGCATTCAGCCTGATCTCCGCACAGGGCGATGCTCAAGGGCAGCGGAAGCGACCGATGCATCTGCGCTCACGATTCCCACGCCCATTGCGCAAAAAACAACGAGAATTATCAATAAAAGCCGGTGTTTTACCATAGCTCATACCTCCTCTCAAAGACTGATCAAGATCAATAGCGGTGATATTAATTTTTGTATATTATATACCTGAAGTTAATTTATCCTCTTTTACCTTCGTTTTCAGCGGGGAGCAGATGCCACTGCAGTTTCCAGGTTAATCAGCGCCAATCCGGAAAGAGGTTCGCGTCCGCTCCCATTGATTTTATATAGCGCCATCCATATTCAAGTGCATGAGAATACCGCTGTCCCTTGTTTTTTTCGCCCTTCTGCTGGCCGGGATCTTCGCTGCCGGTGCACCGATACCGTGGCAGTGCAGCTGACCACATCAGAGCCCGCTCAGGCTGCTGCCCCGGCGCCTGCGTCCGCAACAATCTCTACATCTACGCTTTTGATTATCAGGGGACGACCCTGGCACTCCCCTACCAGCCCCAGCTGATCGGGACAGACCTCTCCGGGCTTCAGGATCCCTTCGGGGTCAACTACACCCGGATCGAGATCTTCCTTGCAGAGCAGGGAGGGGGATTCATTTACTACCACTACCCCAATCCGGCCCGCAATATGACCGTTGAGCCCAAAATGAGTTTTGTCGCTCCCGTCGATGAGACCTGGTGGCTTGGGGCGGGCGTCGATCTCCATGACGTGCACCAGACGATAACCCCGGATGAACTGGCCGCATTCGTGCAGAATGCCTCGAGTTACGCGGCTGCTGTGGGAGAGCAGGCGGCTCTTGCTGAATTCCAGAAGAAGGATGGGCAATTTTCGCAAGGCGACGTCTACATTTACGCCTACGACTACAACGGGACGCTCCAGGCACATCCCTACCAGGCGGATCTGGTCGGGACGAATCGGTCGAACTGGACCGATGTCCGGGGACTGCCATTTGTCCGGGTCAGTGAGTACACCGCCTCGAACGGCGGGGGATTCATTGCCTACCTCTATCCGGCACCGGAGGGTGGCGTAATTGACGAGAAGGCACTGGACACGTACGAACCGAAGATCGGCTACGTTTATCCGGTCGGGGAGACCTGGTGGATCGGATCGGGGATATACTTCTCGGATCTGGCTCCAGGAGGCTCGGCCATGCCGGAGGTCGTATCGGAGATGATCGAGCTCGTCGAAGACGCTGCCTTGTTGGGCCGCGAACAGGGAACCGTGGCAGCCTTCGCCGAGATCTCGAACAGGTCGGGGATGTTTGTCGATGCAGAAGGGCACTATATCTACGCCTACGACTATAACGGCACCCTCCTCGCCCATCCCTACCTGCCGGAGAAGATCGGCACAACCCTGATCGATAGGCCCGATCCGTTCGGCATGGAGACGATCCGGGCGCTGGCAGAAACCGCACGCTCCGGTGGCAGCTACGTGGTCTTCGTCTGGCCGAGCCCGGAGGAGGGGAACCGGGAAGAGCTGAAGATCGGCTACGTCCTCCCCGTGGACGACACCTGGTGGGTCGGGTCGGGGGTCTATCTGAGCGAGATCACGGGCGTGGATGCATCGCTTCACTCTCCCCTTGCCCAAAAAGGGTGATCCGCCTACTCTTCCCCGATATCCTCGTACCACAGCTCGGGATTGGCGGCGATGAACTCGCGCATCAGCCGGATGCAATCCCCGTCGTCCAGGATGACCAGTTCCACGCCCCGCGAGCGAAGATACTCCTCAGGCCCCTGGAAGGTCTGATGTTCGCCTATCACGATCTTTGGTATTTTGTAGAGCAGGACCGATCCGCTGCACATGTCGCAGGGGGAGAGCGTCGAATAGAGCACCGCCCGACGGTATGCACCGGCCATGAGCCGACCCGCATTCTCCAGGCAGTCCATCTCGGCGTGCAGGATGACGCTGTCTTTCTGCACCCTGCGGTTGTGGCCCCGCCCGACGATCGTCCCGTCAATCACCAGCACCGCGCCGATGGGGATTCCGCCTTCGGCGAGTCCCTTCCTGGCTTCTTCGATGGCAGCCCGCATGAATTCATCCATGGATGTGGCCTCTCGCGTCCGGCATTCACCGTCGCACGTTGACTACTGTCATCGTTGAACGGGAAATAATCATCGCGTGGTGAGATGGTACAGCAGTAATGCCACGAATTGCGAAGGTGGTTAGGGTTGATCGACCTCCTCATCCCATTCTCGCCCTTCCGCAGGGTACACTTATCACAGAAGACTGCAGATTGAAGCGCGTGCTGTCCAGGCACCAGGAGGAACCATGTCCGAGTCGCTGATCATCATCGACACCTCGTTGATCCGGGAGGGTAAGGGAGAGGAACTTAAGGCTGCCATGCAGTCTCTGGTCGCATTCGCCAAAGCGAACGAGCCCCGAATGATCGCCTACCGCGTATACCTCAATGAGGATGAGACCAGGGTGACCGTGATTCAGATCCATCCCGACGCCGCATCCTCGGAATTCCACATGAGCGCAGACGGGCCCGCATTTTCCGGGTTCAAAGACCTGGTGCGGATGGAGGAACTCGATATCTACGGCAGTCCTGGTCCCGAGCTGCTGGAGAAACTGCAGCAAAAGGCCCGCATGCTGGGCCCGGCCAGGCTTGCCGTGCATAGCCTCTCCGCAGGGTTCACACGGTTCGAGATTCCAGGCCCTCGTTAAATGGACTTCCCGATCTTCGCACACACTCCATCGACCTATTCGAGTGGAAGGGAACAGGTCTTGCACCCTCTCGCCGGCTCCTGCGGTATCGTCACAGAGATACCCACAATATTTATTATAATAATCCTAATATCCGCACTCATGTCACTCCCCAAACACCATGTCCTCATATCATGTGTCCTCATACTGCTCGGAACGCTCTTCGTCTCCGGATGCCTCTCCGACCAGCTGGCCACCGCCGTCGTCAGTACGCCATCCGCAACGGATCTGACCTACTATACCGAGCAGAATCCGCCCTTCAACTTCGAGGAGAACGGGACCCTGCAGGGGATCTCCATCGATCTTCTGGAGTTGATCACCGGGAAGATGGGCGACCAGGTCTCCCGCGAGGAGGTGCGTCTGCTGCCCTGGACAGAAGCCTACCAGGCGGCACTGACGCAGAACAGGACCGTACTCTTCACCACTGCCCGGATACCCGAGCGGGAGCAGTCCTTCAAATGGGTCGGGCCCATCTATTCCGCCACAAATGTCATCTTCGCCCGTCCGGACAGCGGGATCGTGATCGACGAACCCGGTGATCTCAATGAGTATCAGATCGGCGTGATCGTCGATGATGTGGCTGTCCAGCAGCTGCTGGATGCGGGGGTGAATGAGAGCCGGCTCGTCTATGAAACCGATGTATTCGCACTCATCGATAACCTCGAGAGCGGCGAGATCGACCTCTGGGCTTACCGGAAAGAATCGGGACGATACTTCACCTGGCAGGCGACAGGAAACGCGTACGCGTTCAGGATCGTCTCCACCCTGCCGGCCCTGGAAGGCTACTATGCATTCAGCAGGGACGTTCCCGATGCAACCGTCCAGTCGTTCCAGCAGGCGCTGGATTCCCTGAAAGCCGAGAAGGATGCGATGGGATTCAGCACCTACGAGAGGGTTCTGGGGCGGTATGCACCCGTGGTCGGCCTGGCTCATCTGCAGTACCTGACCGAGGAACTGGCACCCTATAACTTCGAGGAGAATGGGACGCCGAGCGGTATCTCGGTCGATATCCTGGAGGCGATTTTCGAGGAGATCGGGGTGAACCGATCCCGGGAGGACATCCGCATCGTTCCGTTTGCCGAAGGATTACAGGAGGCCCAGAACGGCAGCACCGTGCTCTTCTCCGTCGTTCGCACCCCGGAACGGGAGCCGCTGTTCAAGTGGGCGGGGCCGTTCGCCAGGGGGAGCGCGGTGATCTATGCACCGACGGAGAGAAATATCACCATCGCCGCTGCCGAAGATCTGAACCGGTACCGGATTGGTGTTGTCCGCGCCTCCGTCGAGAACGACCTTCTTGCCGATCAGGGCGTGAACGCATCGCAGATCGTCAACGGTCCGGCCCCCGAAGACCTCATCCAGATGCTGGAGGAAGGGGAGATCGATCTCTGGGCTACCGGCGGTATCGCCGGACGGTACCAGATGGTGCAGACGGCAGAGGACCCGAACGCCTACGAGATCGTCTCCACGTTGAGCGAGAACGACCTCTATTATGCATTCAGCAACGACGTGCCAGATATCATGGTCAATGCCTTCGAACAGGCGCTCCGGAATGTGCAAAACCAGAGGGATGCGCAGGGGGTCACCGAGTACGAACGGATCCTGTACCGGTACCTGGGGGTGGGCTGCGCACGGCAGACGGTTACCGATGCCGAGGTGATCGCGCTCGTGAACACGACCGCTGCCGACATCGAGAGGAATGCTTCCGAGACCTTTCGGCGGATCAACGCGGGGGAGGCACCGTACCGGGATCCGGAGAATCCGGCCTTCTATGTATTTGTATATGACACGAATACGACGATGGTCGCGCATGCGGAAAACATCCTGCTGGTCGGGGACAATTTCGCGGGAAAGACCGATGTGACCGGCAAACCGTTCCGCGATGAAATCGTTGCCGGAGCACTGGAGAACGGCAGGGGCTGGGTGGAGTACGTCTACAGCAGCCCGGCAGAGCCAAACCTCTACTATAAGACCACCTACTACCGCCTCACCGAGGGAAGCGACGGAAACTCCTACATCGTATGCAGCGGCAATTTCAAGGACTGCGAGGAGTGATCGCGGCCGGTCCCGCAAACTACCCATTTTTAATCGATCGAAGGTCTTGGTAAGAACGCGGAGGACGTCCGCCCTCCTGTCGTACTCCTGGCATCGGCTGATCCTGGTGGAGGGCAGGTGAGGGAGCCGGGATCCCCCGCCGCCGTCCGAAGGCGACGAAAAGGCCACCGATTATAACGGGTGCACGCCGGGCCCGGGCGTATGCCCCGTATCAGGCCAATTCATTGCCGATCCGGATCACTTCCCGCACGAGGAGATCGAAGTCCTCCCGCCGGCTGCGGTGATTGGCAATGCCGACATGCAGGTAGTGCCGGTCCCAGATGGTGACGGTCGAAGCGACAGCAATCCCCCGCTCCTGGAGTTCGGTCTCGATCTGCTTGTTCAGGTCGTCGAGCGTGGCATCGTCCAGATCAGGACGGGTGTAGCGGAAGTTGACGATGTTGAGCGAGACCGGCAACGCCAGCTCAAGTTCGGGGGCGGCTTCTATCAACCGGGCCAGGTAATGCGCCTGGTCGATATTCTGCTGGATGAGCCGCCCGTATTTGGCGGTGCCGTGTTCTTTGATCGTCATCCAGGCCTTGAGTGCATGAAATCCGCGTGAGAGCTCAAACCCCAAATCAGAGATCCAGGGCACGTCGACGCCGGTCAACCCCCGGTCCCCCTCGCCATGGGCGAGATAGGTCGTGGTCAACGAGAACGCGCGGCGGTGCGCTTTGGCGTTCCTGACGAGAACACAACCGATAGGATACTGCAAATACATCCACTTGTGCAGGTCAAATGCCAGGGAATCCGCTCGCTCCATGCCTGCGACGAGGTGGCGATACCGGGGAGCGATGGCTGTCCAGGCGCCGCAGGCACCGTCGATATGGAACCAGCACCTCTCCTCCGCGCAGATATCGGCGAGCGCATTGAGATCATCGATGGCGGCTGTGTTGGTCGTCCCGGCGCACCCGACGATGCAGATGGGGAGAAGCCCCTTCGCACGGTCGTTCTCGATCGCCGCTTTCAGAGCCTCGAGATCGATCTGCAGGGACTCGTTCACGGGGATCCTGCGCAACGCATCCTTCCCGAAGCCGAGCATTTCGATAGCTTTCTGGATCGAGGAATGCGCTTCGTCGGAGCAGTAGAGGGTCATCTGCTGCGGGGTGTTTTGCATTCCCCTGCCCCGCACATCGAACCCGGCCATGGCATCCCGCGCCACGGACAGGCCGATCAGGTTTGAAGCCGAGCACCCGCTGGTGATAAGACCGCTGGCAGTGGGAGGGTACCCAAGCAGATCCTTGCACCAGTCGAGAACCTGCAGCTCGACATAGTTGTTGCTGAGGTAAGAAAACGATCCGCTGATGGCATTCGTGGAGGCCGCCAGCAGCTCTGCAAACATTCCCATCACCGTTCCGGTTCCCGCGACCCAGCCCCAGAACCTCGGATGGTCGTTGCCTATCTGATGAGGGTGTATATACCGGAGGTACTCCTGGTATACCTCTCCGGCTGGCTCCGGGCCGGGCGGGGGTGGTCCTTCGAAATGCGCTTTCACCTGCGGTGGCGCATGCTGCCAGACAGGGCGGTCCCGCAATGATTCCAGATAATCCATTGCGTCATCAAGCATACGGTGGCCCAGGGCACGCATGGCCTCCCATTCTTTCGGGTCCAGCGTTTCTTCGGCGAGCAATTCGATCTGCCTGCTCATGATGGTCCTCCTCCCGTGATGGCCCTGACCGGAGAGCTCTGCCTCCGAAGCAGCCCTGCAATTTCAGGTTGATCGATCAGGGTTGTTCGTGGAGTTCCCGGAAGGCAAGGGATGTGTGTCGCACGTAAGGAGATATACATTTTGGGCGATCTCTCAGAAGTCTGCGCAGGCGAACTACGAATGCATCCGCAGCGAAAGGGGGAAATACGGAGCGCAATCGAAATCTGAGCGAGAACTGATCGATGGATGGTATGTTCACCCCCCGGACCGGATCGGGTGGCGTGCCCAGAAATCGGCGAGTGCCCCGGCCATGCCGCGGGGGTTCTGCATCTGCATCCCGTGTGCAGCGCCCGGCAGGACAAAACCCCGGACATCCGGCACCCACTCGAGGAGCAACCGATAGGTTTCATCAAAACGCTCCCAGAGGGCTTTGCTTTCGCTGCCGACGACGGCGAGGACCGGCTGCGTGATACGCTTCGCCTTGACCTCGTCAAAGTGCCATTCCAGCAATGCCGGTACTTCCCGATCGAACGATGTGGAAGCGTCGGTAACAGCCTGCTCGAATGCTCCCGGCACCATCCGTTCGAGCGGAGCATGATATCCCTCCCCGAACCGTGCCTGCAGAAATTCGTCGACAAGCCGCTCCGGGGGCTCCTTTTTGAACCGTTGCCTGCCTCGCAACAGGGCCTCCCGGTAGCCCGGGCCGGTGGATCCGACGATGAGCGCCGGTTCCAGCAGGGCAAGCGAATGGACGATATCGGGGGCGTCCAATGCGAGCTGCAGGGCGATACAGGCGCCCAAGGAGTGCCCCACGGCGTGCGCACGCTCTATGCCGAGAAGGCGCAGCAATAACCCGCAGTCGGCGGCCTGCTCGGCGATACTGGTGGGACCGGCGGGGTGGCTGCTGCCCGCGTAGCCCCGGCGGTGGTAGAGGATGAGCTGGTAGTGGTCGGCAAGAGCTGGCTCGGACAACAGCGGCCGGAACGAATCCGCGATAAGAGCACCGTGAATGAAGATCGCTGGCTCACCGGTTCCTGAAACCTCGGACGCAAGGGTGATCCCGTCTACTGCTGCGGTATCCATTCATCCTCCCTCACTATCGGGCATCGTTTTCCCCCCATAGCGCCTCAACCAGATGCAAACAAAAATTCGGTGATTACGCGCACAAACAGTTCCGGTGCAGTGCTCATCGCGACGTGCTGCTGCCCGGGCATGACGGCAATCCTGCTGTCGGGCAACGCCGCATGCACCGCCTCAGTGCCCGCTTTGAGGTGCCGGGGACTGTTCTCGCCCTGCAGGAGCAGGACAGGAACATTCAGGTCCGAAAAGCGCGAAGGCTCGAATACATAGTCTTCATCCGCGAATTCCCGTGGAATGGTGTGCGCCGCTGCCACCCGGGCCACCCAGGCAGGCTCCTTTCGCATTATCGCGATCTGGGGTTCCGGGATCTCAACAACATCTCGATAAAACGCGAGCAGGACACCCTCGCGGTCCCCCGCATCGAGGAGGTTCTGGATTTTGGCCCGTGCCCCGGGAGGATAGATGGGCACCCCTGTCGGTATCGGCGGTTCGTAGAGAATGAGTCTATCGAGGTTCGTGACGCGGAGCGCTGCTTCGAGGCAGATCAATGCCCCGTAGGAGTGGCCCAGGAGACTTGCCGGCTTGACAATAGAATCCACAACGGCAGCGATATCCTCATACTCGCTCTCGAGGGAGTAATCTGCCGAATCCCCGCTCTGGCCCCGGCCCCGCCGGTCGACGGCGTACACGGTGAAGGTGGGTTCCAGCATGGGGAGGAGAGGCGCCCAGCGTTCGTGGGCTGACGTGGTGCCGTGCACCAGCACCAGCGCGGGCCCCGCCCCGCTTCGCTCGTAGGCGATCGCTGTTCCGTCCTTCGACCTGACCGTCTCCATCGATATCTCCTCACCTCGGCGCTGGCGCTGATGGTATCGTGAGATGGGCCACCTCCTTCATCGTCCCGGGGGTTACCTCTTCACAGAGGTCCCTGAATTCGGCGATGGCCGATTTGAATTCGGGTTTGTTTCGCCACGCGGCAATGGTTTCAAGGGAATCCCAGGGGCCGAACGAGATGAACCGGTTTTTCTGTTCCGCATCCTGCAGCAGGTACGCCCAGCTGCCGCCCTCCATGGCATCCAGCGACCACCGGGCAAATGCCTGCCATTTTTTAACGAATTCTTCTTCATTTCCGGATTTCACGGTCCACAGGCCGACCGTGAACAGCTCTCCCTCATCACCCATCAGTTTCACCGGATGACCGTAGTGGCAGGTAGTATTAATGATTACTGCCGGGCCACCGAATCATCACTCACCGGTGGGCGGTGATATCCGACAACCCCATGGCCAAACACGCAGTGCGGCCTCAGAAAGGAAGTGTCGCTGGATTCATCGCCTTCCCAATCCGCAGAACAGCAAGGGGATTGGACGCTGGATGCATGGCGAGCGTATAAAAAAGATTATGCCCTCTCCACCGCATCATTCCCTGCCGTATGCCGGATGGGATGCTGGTCTGGGTGTACTGGGTGATCGGGCTCTCCCTTGTCACCTATATATCGGTATATATCGTGCGACGACACCGGGAATACGCCTTTGCAGCCCTCACCGGGTTCTATATCATCTACCTCGCAGCCTCACAGGTGCTTGCCACCCGGGTGATCGTCTTCGATCTGGTGGCGTTCACCTTCTTTGCCCCGGCCTCAGTCTTCGTCTACCCTTTCATCGCGCAGATAATCGATATGATCAACGAAGTCGATGGCGAGCGGATGACGCACGCGGCAATACTTCTCGCCTTTGCCACCCAGGTGCTCCTGACGATACTCATCGCCATCGGAAACACGCTCACCCCCGCCCCCCTCTTCGGCTATGAAGAGGCCTGGCAGAACATCTTTTCCCTTTCCCTGCGGATTACGACAGCAAGCTGGGTGGCATTTCTGATCACCGCCAATCTGGACGCCTGGATCTTTGCCAGCCTGAAAGACAGGTTCCTGAGGCGGGAGGAGGCATTTGCGGACAGTGCACTTGTAAATCCGTACGTCTGGCTCCGAACCACGGTGAGCGATGCGGCCAACCTCACCCTCGACTCGGTCATCTTCGTGACGCTTGCCTTCTTCGGGGTGGCTCCGTTGCTGCCGCTGATCATCGGCCAGATCGTTGCGAAAAACATCATCGGTCTCCTGGACACCCCCTGGTTTGTCTGGTACAAGAGCATGATCGGGAGAGGAGATACCGGCCGGCGCCGAACCGGGACTTCACCATGAGCGCAGGACGGCGGATGGGATGCCCTGCCTTTTCTCAACTGACCGCTCGAGTTGCGGTTGTCGAGGAGAATCGATCCAAAATACGTGCTCGCCGCCCTGTACCTCCCATATCCCGGGACCGTTCGTATCGTGTGCCGACATTCGGGTCATCACCGACCGGGATATCGCGCTGACTACTTCGAGAAGTTCTGGGCAGGGACCCAAGGGACGATATGGCCCTCTCTGACCCCCGATATGAACGCGGAGCTATTTTCTGGTTTGCGATCCCTTCCGGGTGTCCTCCTGGCTCTGATGTGATCCTGATTAGAGCCATGGGATAGCATTCTGAGTCGTAGGGATGCGGGAACGCCTGCGATCTCCGGGCGATCGTCCTCGATCACTTCCGTGAAGGTGTACATCGCCCGGTCCCTGCGTGACCTTCGGCGGATCGTGCGGACCCGGCCCTCACAGCCAGCCGCTGGCGATTGCGATCCAACCATCGGCAATGGCGGGGAAGTACCGGTTCGCGCCGGTCCGGGCGGGCTCGATCTGGTGCATGGAGTGCTGGACGACACTATCGCAGCCTGCATGGGCGAGCACCTGCTCCATCTCTTCGGGGCTGTAGGTGACAGTCCCGCCCGGATTGCAGTCGTGGTTGATGATCCGCCATATCCTGCGGGGGATATTGCGCCGCTTCTCCGCTATGAGCCGGCACGGGAGCAGATACTCGACGATTGCCCGGTTCTTCTGGTCGGGAGAGGCAAAGAGCGAAAATATCCCGGAGAGAACGGCAGGAGGGATGTAGTAGGAGACCCCTTCGAGGATGACGACCGTCGGGAGGTCAGGGTCGTAGCCGGCGCCGGCGATCGCCGCGGCCGTGCCCGGAAGGTCGGCAAGGTCGGCAGGAACGCACCGGATCGTGGCGGCATGGGCCGGGGCTGCCCGTTCATAGAGGTGCTGCTTCTCTTCCATCCCCTCGATATCAACCTCGATCACCGATGCGATCCGATCTTCGCAGGCGTCCAGGAGTTCGAGGGCGAGAGGAGACTTCCCCGCGGCCGGGACGACGACCTGGCAGGGGGCGCACACATCGGCGACGAATCTGACCGTGATCTCCCTGATGAACCATTTCCGGTTCAGGATGACCTCCGCATACCACGGGCAGACCGCTTCGCACTCCCGCCGCATCGGCTCGCCCGCGGCAAGGTCGAGGCCGGAGTAGAACCGTGCGGCGCTGCCGGTCCGGTAGAGATCACGCGCCCAGAGCATCACCAGCGCTGCTGTCGGTTCGAGGTCGGTGGGGTCCGGCATGTTCGATGGTAACGTGGGATGTGCCGGCGGTTCAAGGTTTACTTTCTGGCACCTGTCGGCACGTTCGAAGACGACCGCCAGCAAGGGGAACACGACAAGCGAAACCCCGACGTAGCCCAGGATGCCGATATTCCGGATGCTCACATCGACGAGCGGCACCCCGATCAACCATGAGAGACGCAATGCGCCACTCACGATCATGAGATCCGAACGGTCTTCTTCAGTCGGCCGATAGGAAAGACGGGTGCGGCAAAGAGCATGGAGAGGGCAAAAACAACGTCCCATGCAAGAATGTCCAGCGCATTTACGACAGAGGGCCACTCGAAGGAAAAAAAGAGCGTTGCCCACGGGAATCCCGCGTCTGCGAACCGGCGGCGACCGGCGAGGAGAACGAGGTGGACGCTGCGGGTGATACCCGCCAGAAGGATCATCCGTGCAAGCGCCGTCAGACTGTGGACTCCGGTCCCAGAAGACGCCTACGCGTGGAGAGAGGTCAGGTGTTGCAGCCGAATACAGGTTTGAAGGGATGTGCGAGAGCATTCATCGAACATCACCTGGAAATGAGAGGTCGTGGCCGATCGCCGCCATCGACCGGACTCTCCACGAGCCGGCCTGGTGCATTGCCGAAGCATTTTTATCGCTCAGATGGTATTACGCTCAGGGTGAGCGTATATGAGACGATATATACTATTCTCACTTGTAGTAGCCCTGTTAATAGGGCCCGCCCTTGCACAGGAAGGAGAGTTCGGCGACACAGAGGCGTTTCGCCTGGCGTTGGAACAGGAAGGCTACACCGTGCAGGAAGGCGAGTTAGGGTTCTTCGATTTCATTCAGCTCTATGAGGCAGGAGTGCTGCCGTCTGCATATGGCAACAATCCTGCCACGAGATACCTGGTATATTTCGTTCCGCCTGCCCCGGGGTATGCGGTGGACGAACGGATTGCGGCGATAACAGAAGAACTCGGCATGAGCGGAAACACATCAGCATTCTGGAGCCTCGGCCCCGATGAGGCCATCGTCTTCGTCGGAAGGACACCGCCGGAGTGCCGGTACTTCAGCTACGATCCCTACCTCTTGAGCAGGACGTACGACAACGAGCTACGGTGGATCTTTGCCAACATCGCCGATCCGCTGAACAACCTGGTCATCAATACCGGTGGGGAACCGGGAGAGCCGTTCAACCAGACGACGATGATCGTCTCTACGGCAGACCGGGGGATCGACGAGCGCATCCGCGCCGCCGCCAGCTCAGCAGGGTACTCCGAGGACATCATGAACACCCAGGTGTTCCCCACGTCCATACTGAGGATGGGGCTTGAGAACGACTCCGATAGGTTCGCCGTATACATCCGCCCGGCTCTCTTCACGGACACGCAGGCCGGCAACGAGTACATCAACAACACCCCGGCGACCATCTTCCGGGTGACGCCCACCACCACGACGGAACTGGATCCGTACGACTATCCGGAGCTGCGAGTCCGGGGAACCGGGCAGACGGAGTTTGACCTGACGGACGACCTCGATGAACTCGAGAGCGCGATCCTCGAACGATACAGCAACCTGAGCGCCACGCAGCTGCCGACGGCCCCCGGAGTCCCGATAGGGAGTGACGCAATCCAGCGGGGGATCGACGCCGTCGGCCCGACCAACGATGCCGTGTACTTGTGGACCGCAAATCAGACTGCCAATTCGCCAACGCCGCCCTTCTTTGACACCACGCAGTACTATGACTTCCTGCGAGAGCCACCGCTTACGCTGGGCAACGATACCGATGAGTTCATCATCGTCTACGGGGTCAACCATGCCGCTACAGGCAAGGCGACATACACGAACTTCGCCCTGTATGGAGCAGACATCTGGAACGGCGTCGGATCGATCACCGATGCCGATTTCAACGGAACTGCCGGGGAGTACCTGCCGGACAATCCGAATGCGCAGTACCTGTACGCCTATAAAGTCGCCAGGGACTGCGAAGGCGAACAGTATTGCTTCGAGGTTCCCTCCGGTGTGGGAGGCTACGGCATTGATCTGGACCAGCCGATGTTCATTGCATGGAGGCTCTACCTGGAGGAAGCTACCCAAACCGGACCTTCCTACGCAGAGATAGTGTACGATCGGGCCATAAAATTCGACCCGGGGAGCGGGGAGTAGCGGGGACTGGATGGTTGAGCCGATCAAGGCTCTCACGGGCATTTCAATGCCCAAACCCCCCTTTCATGGGATGAATCGCAAAAAATTGACGGGTTCTCCGGGATTCGAACGTCCGACCTGCGAAGACCGACCGATGCCAGAACACCCCCTTCGCGTACAGGAGGGGCCGGGGGTTAGTGCTGACCCTTCTTCTTGAGACCCTTCACCGCAGGGCCATGGAGCACGTCCCCCATTGCCGTATACCGCGAACCATGGCAGGGACAGTCCCAGCTCTTCTCTGCGGCATTCCACGCAACAAGGCACCCCATGTGCGGGCAGGAGAGATCGAAGGTATGGAGAACCCCATCAGGATCCCGGTAGGCTCCCCCCTTCTCCCCCTTCACCTCAACCACCGCACCGGTGCCGGGCGCAAGCTGTGACGCCTCTTCGGGGGCTCCCGTAAGCCGGGCACCCACGAAACCTTTCGCCGTCGCAGTCACCTGCTCAAAGGCGGGCCGGGCTGAACTGAGCGGCTTGAAGCGTGAGGGATCGTATACCTCCGCCCAGGGATTGGAATTGCCCAGGATCATATCCGAGAGGATGATCGCCGCCACGGTGCCGGCAGTCATCCCCCATTTTCGGAATCCTGTCGCCACATAGAGATGATCCTGGTCCGGTGTCTGCCTTCCGATATAGGGAACCCGGTCCAGGGGCATGGTGTCCTGGGTGGACCAGCGGTAGTCGATGGACTGCACGGAGTAGAGAGAGCGGGCCCACGCAACCAGATGGCGGTAGTGATCGGTCGTAGGATTCCCCTCTCCCGTACGATGTTCATCCCCCCCGACCAGGACAAGTTCACCGCCCTCCGCCGGCTGGGAACGGAGCGATCGCACCGGACTCTCCGCATTGATGAACATGCCCTCTGGGAACGTCTCATCAATCCGCACCGCAATGGCGTACGACCGGGATTGGTGCAATCGAGCGAAGTATAACCCTGGTTTGTCGTGGAATGGCACATGGGTCGCCTGGATCACATCCGTCGCCCGCACGGATCCCCTCCCGGTCTTCACCACCATCGGCTCCCCCTCCCGGATCTCCAGAGCACGTGTCTTCTCGTAGATGGCACTCCCGTCGCCGGGGATCGTTTGGGCCAGACCGCTGAGATATTTCCCGGGATGGAACTGCGCCTGGTTGTCGAAACGGATTGCACCGTACGTAGCAAAGGGCAGCGGCACGTCTGCATCGAACGCCGCCGGCAGTCCAAGGCTCCGGGCTGCCCGCACCTCATCCCGTATCCGCTCTTCGGACTGCTCGGTGCCGGCATACACGTATGCAGAACGAAAGATCAGATCGCAGTCTATCCGGTGCCCCCGGGAGAGAGCATCGATCCGCCCTATCGCCGTCTGGTTCGATTCTGCGTACATCTGTGCCTTATCCATCCCGAACTGCTCCAGGAGCCAGTCATAGATCAGGTGGTGCTGGGAGGTGACCTTCGCCGTCGTATGCCCACTGACGCCGTGAACGATGCGGTCGGCCTCGATCACCGCCACCGACAGTCCGGCCTCCTTCAGGAGAAGGGCGGAGGTGATACCCACCATTCCTCCCCCGAGGATCGCCACATCCACCTGTATGTCTCCGGAAAGAGGAGGGTGGCGGGTTTCCGGTATCGTCTCAAGCCAGTACGACGCTGCCTTCCCCGGCAATGTATTCGCAGGGTCTGTCCTGTCTCTCATGGCAAATCTTCTCCATTCGGCCTTCTGCGTCGGGCGCGTGTCCGGATCGTTGTGGCCCTACCCGGCCCGCGGGATCTCCTCTACGCTCCCCGAAAGTCCGCTTCGAGAATCCTCGAGATTGTATAAAAAATGTTGGTCTATTTGCACCGTGCTGGCCGCGGTCCCCCAGGGCCGGACCCGATCCGCTGCGATACGCATTCAGGATTCGATGCCCTGATACGGACGATCCACCCTTCCGGGGAGCATCCCTGATTGCAGCCCGGGCGATAGATACACTGCTGGTTGTCTTTGAAATTTCGGGAAATCTGCTCTTTGCTTATTAAATGGATACTGTTCAGGGGACCTGGTTCGGAGGAGGACCACACGATGCCGTTTCAGGCGATGGAATATATGGTGCAACCGCTCCTCGTGCTTCGTATGTGGAGCGCTCTGCCACGTGCAGGCTACTTCATCCTGATCGTAATGATGCCAAACCATAGTTTCGTCACCAGATCAAGCAGAAGATACAGGAATGCCGTGACGGGGGCGTCGAAGATTCCAAAACCAGTCGGAGCAAGGAGAAATACTACCGGAAACAGGGACCACCCGATGTAGACGAATGGTTTGAGCGTTTTTGAGGCACGGTTTTTCTGGCCCCGCGAAACCATATAAAGAAGGCCTATGAATGCCGCAGAACCAAAGAGAAAGAAAATCCACCGGGATGAGCTTACGACGAAGCTGGCAAGAAATCCATTGAACATGGTCAGGCAGGTGAGGAGGGCAAATACGGGATACTCTCGGGTTGATCCCGTCGAAATTCTCACGACATCATACATCAGCAAAGGACAGGCCGCCATATAGAACAACCACCGCGACCAGTAAATTGTCCCCCCTCCCAGTGCAACGGTCGTCGCTATGGCCAGGCTCATCACCACATAACTCATGCTGGTGATGAAACTGATAAAAAATTCCGTGTCGAAATTTAGTTTTTTCGTGCCGCCAACCAGGAACACAACGGAAGACGCTGCAAAAATCATTGCGCCGATTTGAAAGACGATGATCTCGCTTGCCATGGCCGAGGGATGCTGACCGGTAGTATTTATACATTTTTCAGTATGGCGTCTTGTTAATCCTCAATCCCGCAATACAGCCGGATACTGAAACGGAAAACGTCACACGAGAAAATATAGAATCATTCGTTTCGTGACACAAAGGCCTGAAAACCCGAATAATAGACGTATGTTGGCATGGAATGCGGATGCGATACGCCAGCAGCGACTGCAGTTGCATTGCATGAGGAACAAAGAGCGAATAAAAAAGAAAAGCAATGTAGCCGAATCAGAAAACCGATACGATTCTTATTTGGAGAATAGGGATGGGCTCGTCGAGATTCGAACTCGAGACCTCCGCCGTGTGAAGGCGACGTCATAACCAGCTAGACCACGAGCCCGCCTGTGGTACAATGCATCGACCGGGAATTGAACCCGGGCTATTGGCTTGGAAGGCCAAAGTCATGCCACTAGACCATCGATGCACCGTATTGCCTACATACTTGTGCGTGACAAATTATTAAAATATCCGTGTGAAGAGGGGGAGCCCACACTCCCTCTCTCAATACCCGCGGAGTTCGGATTCCAGGGCCTCCAGCGCCGCCACCCTTTTTTCCAGCGGGGGGTGGGTGGAGAAGAGCTCCATCAGGCTCTGGCCCGAGAGCGCAGGGATGATGAAGAAGGCGTTTGCGCCCTCCACCTCCTTCTTCTTCTCCGCAGGGATCCGGTCCATCCGCCCGCTGATCTTGTTCAGCGCGCTGACCAGGGCCCGCGGGTTGCCGGTGATGTAAGCCGACCCGCGGTCGGCGGCAAATTCCCGGTACCGGGAGAGCGTCCTGATCAAGAGCGTGCTCACGACCCACACGATGATCGAGACGATCCATGCAAGGAGGATCCCGCCGCTCTCCCGCCGGTTGCCCATCGAAAAGAAGAGGGCATACCGCATGATCATGAACGCCAGCATGCTCAAGAAACTGGCGACGGTCATGGTGAGCACATCGCGGTTTTTCACGTGGCTCAGCTCGTGGGCCAGCACCGCCTCGAGTTCGTCGCGGTCAAGCAGGCGCATAATGGAGTCGGTCACCGCCACCACTGCGGCCTTCGGGCTCCTGCCGGTGGCGAACGCGTTCGGTACCGGCGAGGGCATGACCGCCACCCTCGGCATGGGAAGATCGGCTTCTGCGCTCAGGCGCGCCACCATGGCATGGAGCTCAGGGTACTCATCCTCCTCCACAATACGGGCGCCCGTGCTCCAGAGCACCATCTTGTCGGAGAAGTAGTACTGGATGAACGCAAACAATGCGATGATCAGCACATACCCCTGGATGCTCATTCCCGGGAAAAGCACGAACAGCACCGAGAGGAATATCAGGTATACGATAAGGAGCAGAAACCCCGTGAGCAGGGATCGCAGGGTCAGCCCGAAGTCACGTTTCCATTTCATCCTACTCAAATATTCTATTCTGCGGGTAAATATATTCGCCTGCAGGCAGGATAGCCAGGCACACCTCCCCGCTCGCCGTCGTCGCGCCGGCCACAGACCTGCTTGACGTCGTCCCCCGGAAAAGAGCGTTCGGAGACGTCCACAACCGCACCAGAACATCAAACGCAATATAAAATACTATTAGTTTCCGCACCCACCTAACTGGTGCGTGACGAAGATGAAACTCAATGAGGTGACGATAACCCGGGCGATTCTCTCCGAGCAGAGTAGGGTCATGCTCGACTACGTGGATCTCGAGGTTGCCGTGGTGGGTGCGGGACCGTCAGGCCTCGCCTGTGCCGCCCTCCTTGGCGAACAGGGGGTGAAGGTAGGCGTGATCGAAAAGAAGCTCTCCATCGGCGGGGGGATGTGGGGAGGAGGGATGATGTTTCCCCGCATCGTCGTTCAGGAGGAGGCGAAACGGCTGCTCGACCACTTCTCCATCGCCTGCAAAGCCTTCGAGGAGGGATACTACGTGGCAAAGTCCGTCGAGGCCGTGGCGAAATTGACCGCCGCCGCGTGCGACGCGGGTGCGGAATTTTTCAACCTCACCTTCGTCGAAGACGTCGTTATCAAGGACGACCGGAGGGTGAGCGGGCTGGTCATCAACTGGACGCCGGTGGAGATGGCGGGGCTGCATGTCGACCCGCTCACCATCGCCTGCCGCTATACCGTGGACGCCACGGGCCATGACGCCGTGGTGGCGCACATGGTGGCGTCCAAGGGGGGCATGGTGACCGTGGCCGGAGAGGGGCCGATGTGGGCGGACCGCGCCGAAGCCATGATCGTCGGCCACACCAGAGAGATTTTCCCCGGGCTCGTCGTCACCGGCATGGCGGCCAACGCGGTCGCGGGCGAACACCGCATGGGCCCGATTTTTGGGGGAATGCTTCTATCCGGCGAACGCGCGGCCACCCTGATCCTGGAAACGATGCGCTGAAACGGGGTTTTCGCATGCGAGAACGGCCGCAGGACGCATTTTTTCTCGGGGCCGCTGCCCCTCCATGAGAATGAAAATATTTTTTTGTCGCTTTTTTCAACAATCTACTATGGAAAACGCCGAAGAGCATGCACTCGGAGATGTGGCATACGGCCTCTTCGAAATTCTTCTGAACAAGGAACTGCAGGCCCGCGGCCACGTTCTTTTTGAACTGGTGGAAAAGGAGATCGATTTCCTGCAGGATTTCACAGAGATTTTCGCATTATTTCATGAGGATTACCCGCAGCTTGCCGAGGCGCTTCTTCAGCGGTTCACGCACCCAGAAGGCATCTACGCTCAATTGCGCCAGGGAGAAGGCGTTACCCCCACACGGACCACCCAGATGTACTGGATCATCCAGGACGGCCCCGGATATCGCCCCGAGGAAGTCGATAATGAAAAGGGAGGGAAATGGCTCATCTTCCTCGACGAGGACGAGGTGGACGCCATGTGGCAGCGCATCCGGGACGCGACCTGCCGGGGAACGCTGGGAATCTCCGCCAAGGTGAGCACCGCCAAACCAAACCCCGATTCACGGGACACGCGGAAAGTGATCTACGTGTATACGGAGAACTGGGAGGACGAAGTGGACGTGATGCGCGTCCGGCGCCAACTCGCCGATCTCGGCGTCGAGCAGCGCATCGGCTACAAGCGCAATATCGAGACCTATCTCGGTGAATACAGCGAGAAAGGAAAAAAAGTGACCTTTTACAGTGCGTAACTGCGCAAAAAAGGAAAATTTGTTTATCCTTTCCGCTCTTTTGATTTCTGCCTGAGATTCTCGTATCCGCATTTTCTGCAGCGGGTTGCACGGGGCGCATTGCGTGCGTTGCATTTCATGCAGATCTTTACATTGAGCAACCGTGCCTCTGCTTCGGGAAATCTTGCCATAGTTCACTTACCCCTCATTACTGCTCTTATAAGAAGGAACCGCACGCTCATAAGAGTTTGGATAGCAGAAAGGCCGGGATCATCTCTGCCCCGCTGCGAGCCACGCCTTCAACGCATCGAGCGCGCGGCCCCGATGAGAAATTCTTGACTTTTCCGCAAGGGGCAGTTCGGCCAGCGTCCTGCCAGCGACCTCGAAGATCGGGTCGTAACCGAATCCGCCCTCGCCCCGCGGCTCGACGACCCGGCCGTCAATCCTTCCCCGAAACACGCGCACGCCGCTCCCGTCCGCCAGCGCGATCGCGGTTTCAAAATACGCGGACCGGTCGTCTTTCCCTTCCATCAACCGCACGATCCCCTCGAGGCCTATCCGCTCCAGCACGTAGGCCGCATAGGGCCCGGGGAACCCGCAGAGGGCGGGAATGAAAAACCCCGTGTCGTCCGCAATCAGGGGCACCTGCAGCTGCTCGAAGGCAAACCGCGCCTTTTCCCGGGCGATCTCCCCCACATCATCGTGCCGGAACTCGGGGCACTCCAGCGGGACATGCTCGACCTCACAGACCCCTTCGAAAAACGCCGCCACTTCACGGGCCTTGTTCGGGTTGCTGGTGACCACCACGATCTTCACAGGTATCTCCCCCGCGCCTCGATTGCGCGCTCCCGCTCGATGACCTCAGCCGCCGCTGGAAACGAGGCTTCGTACCCCTCGATGAACGCAGCCCGGAGCGCAGGCGCATCGGCGGACGTGCTCTTCAGGGTCTGGAAAAAGACGTGGACGTCCACGCCCCGAGCCTCGATCTCCGAGGTCACCTGCGCCAGCCCGAAATCGATCAGCACGCACGTTTCATCGCGGAGGATAATATTGCTCGTGGTCAGGTCGCCGTGCACGATGCCGGCGCCGTGCAGCCTGCCCACCACGCGTCCTGCTTCCCGGGCGGTGCGCTCGTCGAGGACATGCTTGAGCAGACTGCCCTCGATGCACTCCATGATGATCGTGTCCCGGGTGATATCCCTGATAACCGGCGTGGGCACGCCCGCGCGGCGGGCCATGGCGATGATACGCGCCTCCGCCCGTGTGCGTTCGGTGATCAGCCGCTGGTCGAGCGACGGCACGCGGTAGCCCTTGCCGAGGCGCCGTTTGGCGACATCAGGACCGACGCGGGTGACCACCGCCTCCGCACCGCGGGCGCTGCCCTGCTCGATCACATCGGCGCGGTGATACGCGAATGCCCCCGTATCGCGGCGCCATGCCACCTCCACCTCGTCGGAGCGAAAGCCCGGAATGACGCGGGAGGTCTCGAGCGAGAGGACCTGATCGGCTTCGAGCATGATCCTGCCGGTATAGGCGATCATGGCGCCATTGTCGCCGAGATACTGCTTCTCGGGCACGAAAAATGAGGCCCCCCGCTCCCGGCACATCCGGTCGAGCATCTCCTGCAGGCGGGCGTTGGCGCCGACCCCGCCGACGAGCATCACCTCGCTCTTGCCCGCGTGGGCGAGCGCCCGCTCGGTGACCTCGACGCACATCGCAAACGCCGTCTCCTGCAAACCGGCACAGACATCCTCGACCGGCGCCGGGCTCTCTTTGGCTGCGCTCACCAGCCCGGAAAACGCAAGGTCCATGCCCTTGACCGTGTAGGGCAGGTCGACCGGCGTGCCCTTCCGGGCAAGCGCCTCGATGGCGGGGCCGCCCGGGTGAGCGAGACCCCTGCTCCGGGCGTATTTGTCGAGGGCGTTGCCGAGGCCGATGTCGAGCGTTTCACCAAAGATACGGTAGCGTTGATTGAGATAGCCAAGGACCTGCGTGTTCGCGCCGCTTGCGTAGAGCACGATCGGATCGTCGCAGCCGGTCGCCCAGCGCCCGATCTCCACGTGCGCGACGCAGTGGTTCACCCCCACCAGCGGCACGCCGAGCGCAAGGGCGAGTGTCCTCGCGGCGGTGGCAACCGTGCGAAGGCAGGGGCCGAGCCCCGGGCCCTGCGAGAAGGCGACTGCGGTGGGAAGCGGCCCGCTCTCCAGCACCCGCCCGATCACCTCCTTCATCGCCGACGCGTGGTGCTGGGCCGCCTCCCGCGGGTGGATCCCCCCCTGCACGGGAGCATAGGGCGAAGAATAGAGTGAGAAGAGCCGGTCACCAAAAAGAGCGGCACTGAGGTTCCATGCAGTACCCTCAATGCCCAGCACGACGTGCCCCAGATCAGGCATCGAAATTATGTCTTAAATTCGGTATACCCGCATTTTCCACACGCAAGGCGGTCCTTGTGGTCAGCAAGGAGAATGCCCGGCCCACAGCGCGGGCAGTGGCGCTTGTTGATGGTGACGGAATCACCTTCGACCGTGTAATAGCTGCTACGTTTCACTGCCATTCGCTTACGCCCCCTCTTCCTCTGCTTTGGCCTGGCCGCGCTTTGCAAGGTACTCGCGCTCGGTCTTATTCAGGGTCTCCGCATCGTCGTATACGCGTGCAGTGCCAATGAGCTCCTGTTTTCCAAAGGTGGTCTTCAAGGAGTCGAGCACGATCACCTGCTCGCCAATATTCTTCAGGGCACAGAGTTTACCCAGGATCTCCTGCCGTGACGGGGTTGGCCCCTCGAAAGTGAGGACAAAATCAAGTTCTCTCCGTGCGAGGAGCTCATTTCTCTCATCCCTGATAAATTCAAATTCCATCGATATCCCTAAAATATTGTCGAGGAACGTATTTAAAAATTGGCGATCCATCCGGACCGCAGCCCTTCAATTTCCTTCCCGTTCAAAGAGCGCAAAATACTCGTGCGCCTGTTCTTTTGCCGCCTCATCGACAATCCGGATCACCACGCCCTCGCCCGGCTGGCCGTAGACGATCGCAGAACCGGGCGGCGCCTCGATCACCAGCGGGATCACGGCGAGATCCTCCTCGCCCTCGACAAAAATCAGCACCGGCGGGTGGGCCACCGCGTAGCGGATGGCCTCGATGAGCGCTTCGGTGATCGTGCCCGGCGGGTTCTCGACCACAAGACGGGGTGCGAGAAAGATCGGGGTCCGGGTGCAGGGGACGCGCTGCGTGTACCCGTCAATGATGGCAACATCCGGCGCAACCCCGCGCTGCAAGAGATTGTGGGTGACCACGTCTCCCACCGAATAAACATGCCTTCCTTCGAGCATCCCGGATGCATCACCGAGATCGGGGAACAGGAGCCCGAAAGGTTCCCGCAATGCGTCCCTGTGCCTGTCGGGAAGCCGGTACATCAGCGAACCTTCAATGCATACCGGCCGGGGAGGGTTATATTCATTTTTTTTGCAATATCCGAACGCTCCGGGTCGATAATCACCAGGTATCCTGCCCAATCATCGGAAAGGTTAGTGCTGCCGCAGATCACGCAGGCCTCCCCGTCGACAACCCGGTGGCACTGCCGGCAGACCTTCTGCTGCTTTTTACGCACTACCATGTTCCGCCTGCTCCTTCTCGAAATCTTCCTTGAGCCACGCCTCCGTGCCCAGCCCCGCCTGCCGCATGGTCAGCCCGATCTTGCTCTCTCGGGGCTCGCGCTCGTTGAGGCTAAGGGCCACGACACGGGCACGCACCCCGTCGCCCACCCCGATCTGGCGTTTTGACTCCTGGCACACGAGGCGTCCGTTCTTCTCGTCGTAGTTGATGAAATCGTCGGAGATCTGGCTCACGTGCAGCATCGCGTCGATGGGGCCGAGGCTGATAAATGCACCGAAACTCGTGGTCTCCACCACCGCGCCCTCGATGACCTCCTGGAGGGAGAGCCGGAGCACCAGGGCGTCAAACGTCACGTCATAATAGACCGCACCGTCGCCGGGGATCAGGTCACCCTCCCCGACATCAAGCACTTTTGTCACGGCGATGAAAATACCGATCTCCTTGTCAATGCTGCCTTCCAGCTGCTCCTGAAGCACGTTGAGAACGACCTTATAGAGGTCTTCGCCAAGCCTCTGGGGCGGAACCCTCACCTTATCCTCGAGTGTTACCCGGTAATACATACGATCGCTAACTCCGAATCAGTTCTAATGTTTTCTGCTTTCTTATGAATATTACATCTATTCCGCGGCTGAGGAGATGCTGCCGCAGCTCCCGGTCGTTGGTGGCCACCATGCACCGGTGCGCTTCGGCGAAGCGGGCGATTTTCGCATCCACCGGACCGCCACGGGGCGATGCGGGAATGGTCGTGCACCTCTCCGCAAGGATCAGCCCCATGCGGGCTGCGGCCGCATGCCGTCCGCATCCCCGGGATAAGCCCATGAGCTCTCCCTTCGCCTCTTCAAGGACGAGGGGCTCGAAGGACCCCACGAGCTCACCGATCTGCCCGAAGAGATCGATGCCGAACTGTCCCGGCATCATCAACGCGTTCGCGTCCAGCAGGACGAGGGTCACATCAGTGTTCCCATGCCGATCAGGCGCCATCGTCCGCCCACCTGACGGCTGATGGCAATCCGGGTCCCGACCGCCGCACAGACAGGCCGTTTGAGCACGACATCGACCACATCTTTCTTGGCATTGACCACCACGCCCACCGTGACCGCCGTACCCACCGAGAGCATGAGCGGCTCCTTGTGGCGGAGAGGCTCGATATTGAGTTCGTCATCGGAGCCCACGACCCGCTCCATCAGCGTGACTTTGAATGACAGCCGGTCCCAGACCGGTGGGAGCTTATCGACATGCCCCGCCACCTGACCTGCAAGCGCATCGCTCTTGGTGAGGGCGGGGTCGAGTTTGGTTCCCAGTGCGATCAGGCCGCCAGGCGTTGCTTCAGCCACCTTCTTCGCACCGGTATTAACGGAGGTGACCTTCGTGGTTATCGGCTCCCAGATCACCCGGTTTTCGACCTGTGTCTGCCTGCCCGGACGGATTTCAATATCGTCTCCTTCTCTCACCATTCCCTGGGTCAGCGAGCCGCCAATCACGCCGCCCATCACCTCGCGCCAGCTGATCCCGGGCTTATTGATGTCGAACGAACGTGCGATGAGCATATGGGGCGGTGCCTCAGGCTCGTGGTCCGGTTCGGGAATATACTCGTCGAGGGCCTCGATGAGCGCCCCAATATTGATGCCTTTCTGTGCCGAAACGGGAATAATGGGGGCTTTTTCCGCAATGGTTCCCCTGACGAACTTTTTTATCTGGTGATAGTGGTCGATCGCGTCAGCCTGGGAGACCACATCGATCTTATTCTGGACGATCACGATCCTCTCTATCCCCACAAGTTCCAGCGCCATCAGGTGCTCTTTGGTCTGGGGCTGGGGGCAGGGTTCGTTGGCCGCAATGACGAGCATTGCGCCGTCCATGATCGCCGATCCGCTGAGCATGGTCGCCATGAGTGTTTCGTGCCCCGGTGCATCGACAAACGATACCGTCCTGAAAGGCTCTCCCCTGCCGTCGCAATGCGGACATGTGGGGAAAGTCGAGTATGCATCGGATCCTTCGCACGCCGGACACCGGTAGAACGTCGCATCGGCATACCCGAGCCGGATCGAGATCCCCCTCTTTACTTCCTCGCTGTGCCGATCGGTCCAGACCCCGGTAAGGCCGCTCACAAGGGTTGTTTTCCCGTGATCGACATGCCCGACCAATCCAATATTGACACTGGGTATATCCACATCTCGCACTGTTGACCGAACCTCCTTATCATTATATGATCGCACTACTTATACATGCGCGGTGAAACGGGATGGCGGATCCCCCTTTTTCCGTGACCGGACGAGGTGGACGGCCGTCCGCCGCTTATGAAAAACTATGCCAAATATTGCAACTAAAAGCATATATTTTAAGTAAGGTTTATAATATTATATTGAATTCGTAGACCAGTTTCTCCTACGGTGTGTGCGGTGATCTCATGAATACGGAAACAGACCTCTCGAGGATCGGAATTTCCCTCCCCAAGAATTTGCTGGACAAATTTGATGAGATTCTTCATTATCGCGGCTACTCCTCACGATCAGAGGGGATCCGCGATGCCATCAGGAATTACATTACCTATTACCAGTGGATGTCGGATGTGAGAGGGGAGCGGCAGGGAGTGATCACCATGGTATATGACCATGAGCAGCGTGGCCTCCTCCAGTCGCTGACCGAAGTGCAGCACGAATACATGGATACCATTCAGGCATCCCTGCATTCCCACGTCACCCATCAGAAATGCCTGGAAGTCATCCTCCTCAGGGGGGACGGCAAGGAACTCAAGAATATCGCAGAACGGCTGATGTCGCAGAAGGGCGTCGAGTCGGTGAAACTGACGACGATTCCCGTCGGCGAGTAAGATCGCCCCGGTCGGAAGGGGGGCCGGAGCGGTCCGCCATCCATTATCTCATTTCGTCTCCGCTCATGGCAGGAGAGGGCGCGATATTCATCGATGGCGGAGATGCCGGTAGTGCGGTTTGCGAGGAAATATTGAAAACCATGCGGTTCTAAGATCATGAAAATGGATCCGATCGCCTTACGCCATATCAGGAAACGGTTTTTCGACGGCACTCACCGCGTGCAGTCCCCGGAAGAGACCTATGCAACAGTAAAACCGCTCATGGGGCAGATAGGTGTGCAGGAGGTCATCGATGTCACCCACCTTGACCGGCTGGGCCTGCCGGTGTTCTGCGCCATCCGCCCCCGGGCCGCCCTGGGCGCCACCGCATTCCATGCGGGGAAGGGGAAAGAACCGATTCTGGCAGAAATCTCGGCCATGATGGAGGCGGTTGAACGGTTCAGTGCGGAGTACCGGGGAGACCACATGGAAATCACCAGCTATGAAGAGCTGGGCATCAGGCGGGCACTCGATCCCCATGACCTTATCCTGCCGAGGTCGCTGGAGGTCGGCGAGAAACTGCACTGGACGCCCTCGTGGGATATTATAAACGATGAACCGATCCATGTCCCCAGCAACGCGGTGTTTCATCCCTACGATTCCATGGGGATGGTCCAGCCGCTGTTTCGCAGCGACACCAACGGTCTGGCAAGCGGTAATGTGATCGAGGAGGCCATCCTGCACGCCGTGCTCGAAGTGGTCGAGCGGGACGCGCTCTCCACGGCAGAGCGGGATCGCAACCTCGGCCGCAGGCTTCTCCTGAAAAAGGACGGCCCAGCACGGGAGATGATGCAGATGTTCGAGGACCACGGGATCGACATCCACCTCTGGATCCTGGACGGAAAAACACGCCTTCCCACCGTTGCAGCCGCTGCAGACGATACGGTGACGCGGGATCCGGCGATGCTGGTCATCGGATCAGGAACCCATACGAGCCCGGAGATCGCAGCACTCCGCGCCCTTACGGAAGTGGCGCAGAGCAGGGGCAGTTACCTCCAGGGAGGGCGAAACGAGCAGGTCAGGGAAAATTTCCTGCAGAAGGCAGGATATGAGCGCCTGAAACGCCTGAACAAGATGTGGTTTGCCGATGCCGAAGAGATCTGCATCGGAGAGGTGCCCGACCTGAGCACGGCGTACATCGATGAGGATATCGCCGTCTGCCTGCAGGAGATCGAACCGTACAGCGAACGGGTGCTCGTCTGCGATCTCACCCGGACGGTGGTGCCGGTGGTCAGGGTCATCATCCCGGACTTCGAGGTGTCCTATATGGACAGTACGCGCACGCGCCGCAAAGAAGCATAGTGCTTCCGAGGATCACAGGAGAAGTTTTTTGAGCGTACCCGCGAGGCGGTGGCTGCTCGGGCGCGCGTTCTCGCAGGTATACTCGTAGGATCTATTCCGGAGCGATTCGAAGATGTGGCGGATGGCGTCCCCGTGGGATGGGCCGTACCCTCCCTCGAGGACGAGGGCGAGCGGGCCCCCGGTAATCTCCTTGACGATACTGGTGAGAACCCCGTAATCCTCGGGCTTGAGATCCATATTTCCCCGCAGATCGTCCGAGAGAGAGTCCTGCCCAGCGGAAACAACGATGATATCAGGGGCGAAGCGCTCAATTGCAGGAAAGAATATATCCTCAAAGATCAGGGCGTAGTCGTCGATCCCCGCCCCTGCCCGCAGGGGGGCGTTGAGGGTATACCCTTTTCCCGACCCGCTCCCCACCTCATCGATCCACCCGGTGCGCGGAAATGCCCCGCACTCATGAATCGAACAGAAGAGCACACGATCATCGCGGTAGAATATCTTCTGGGTGCCGTTTCCGTGGTGGAGATCCCAGTCGATGATGGCGACGCGGTCGACGGTTTTCTGGGCAAGAACGCGAGCGACCGCGACCCCGACGTTATTGAAGAGACAGAACCCCATCGCACGGTCGGGTTCCGCATGATGGCCCGGCGGGCGGACCATGGCAAAGCACCGCTCTCCATCAAGGGCGCGCTCGAGGGCGCGTATTGCGGATCCCGCCGCATACAGCGCGACATCGAATGACGCCGGAGTGACATAGGTGCTGGGATCGATAAACCGGACGCCCCTGGAGAGCTCGCGCAGGAGGCGCACATGCTGGGGATGGTGCACCCGCTCCAGGTCCTCGATCGTCGCCCTGACCGGCGGGAGGACCTTCAATCCCTCGGGCACCCCGCTGAGCGCCGAACGCAGGCGTTCACCGCATTCCGCGTGCGACGGCAGATCGTGGGAGGCGAACACATCGCCGGTAATCACAGAACAGGCCATGGACCTCAGGTGACAGACATTCCGTTCACCACTGCATCTTCCGAAACCCCGATCATCTCACCGGTTGCGATGATGCGGTAGGGGCCCGTCGCCCGCACATCATAGGGATTGTCCTGCGTGGAATAGGGAACGATGAACCGGCCGTCAATGCTCTCCTGCCGGTAGACGAATTCACGTCCCGTATTGCTCACCATGGTAACCTCGATGGTCCCCTCTCCGTTGATGACCGCCCCCGGCACGTACTCGAAGACCTTGACGTACTTCAAATCGATCTGATCGGTATTGAAGACGTTGGTCGGCGATTCGTGGATCAGGCGGTAATGCCGCAGCGCGGGTACGTCCTCGACCGGCACGACCGGCAGCTGGCTCACCCCGACGCCCCTGTACTCGCCGAGCGCCTCCGGAAAGCCGGCGCCTCCCTCGACCATCGAGCCGTCGAAATTATGCAGCCGCGCGATCATCGTCTGGAAATACTCGTTCGTGTAGAGTGATATGGTCTGTCCCTGCTGGTTTGCCACCCGAAACTCATAGCCCGAAGAACCCTTCTCCTCATCATACCAGGTAGCCATCGCCCAGAACTTAGAGGTGTCCATCATGATATCGGTGACCACATAGCGGGTACCCAGTGTATCCAGGATGGCCGAGGAGGCCTCTTCCGACTGCTGGACAAAGAATGCCGCAGCCCCGTTCGGGCCGGCAACGCCGTGCTGGAATGGGTTGGCGTTGGGAATGCGCTTTGCCACGAAGGTGATCCAGTGACCGTAGTCCCACCAGGACATGACACCGTAGGACTCCTCGGGATACTCGAAGGTCTCCCGGTCATAGATGGCATAGTAGTCCACGCCGGTATCCGGCGTATTCTCTCCCATCCACTCGAGTGCCTCCCTCCAGTCGCGTTCCATTCCTCCGCCGATGCCGCTGCCGAGCTCGAGGTCCGCAGACAGGGACGAGCCCGCAAAGAGGAGGGAGAGGACTATGCCTGCGATGAGGAGAACCGCGGGTGCGGACGAGGAGCGGGGTGCGATGGCACCCTTCTGTTCCTCCTGTTTGCGCTTCGTTTTTCCTTTTTTCCCCTTCTTTTCAACCACGGGCTCTTCCTTTTTCTTCCCGGCGAGCAGCCCCATCAGCGCAGGGGAGCCCGCATCGAGGGCAAAACCGACAAAAATTGCCGCCAGCAGGGCGACATTGGCTGCCAGGTAATACTCGTAGCGCACGTGGCGCATGGTCGAGAAGAGGATGATTGCCGACCAGATGAGCACGAAGACCTGGTGCGGATGCTCTTCCCGCCAGTTGCGGTACACGAGCACTCCGGCGCCCCCGGCCATGAGGAGGAGACCGTAGTGGAAGGTCGTCCAGGCCGATTCGAAGTCCCAGGGGCGCGCTTCCTGGATGGTCAGCGTGGTCGCCTTCTCGCCGAAGAACGAGTAGAAGTTGCCGATAAGCACATCGAAAAGCGCCCCCGATGCCAGGTACAGCACGAGCGATCCTGCAATGGCGCCGCCGGCGAGGGCGAGCGGATAGTAGTGTTTCGGTTTATCCTTCAGAACATGCGAAACCGCATAGAGTGCGCCGGTGCCTGCGATCACCGCAAGATAGGCATAGACATGCCCCATGGAGTAACGGGAAAGGGAAAGCCCCCCATGCTTGAGCCCGAATGCCAGCAGGCCGATGATTGCCACGGCAAAGACAATTGCATTGATGAACAGGAGATCGGTGCTGGAGCGCGACCGGTAGAAATCGACGACGAACTGGACCACGGTGAATACCGCTACGATCAGGGCGAACAGGATCATCGTCGGCATCACGAACAGCCCGAGGAGATATGCAATCCCGGCAAGTACCGACAGGACTGCCGGTTTTGTCAGAGTTGCGGTGTTTTTGAAATCCGGGGGGTTGTGACGCGTAAAGGTGATGGCGACGATGTAGGCGAGGGCAAACAGCGTGCTAAACAGCGTCTCTGCGATATGGTGATCGACAAACCCGAAGAGCGAGCGGTAGAAATACTGTCCGGAGACCACCGCAATAAACGCTGATGCGAGAAGGCCGGTCTTCCAGTCCGCGACCTTCTTCCCGATAAAATACATCAGCGGAACCATCGCCATGCCCATCAGGGGCGGCACAAGTGAGGCGATGTACATAACGTCCGCTCTCGCCACTGCACCGGAAAGGAGGCAGATGGCCCCGATGATGGTAGTAAACAGCGGCCCCCAGTGGATAGTGTTCCCGGTCGGGTATTCGGTCATCGGATCGAACCATGGATAGGCGGGGAAATGGGCAAGACTCGCTTCGAGCTGCCGGAGAGTGTACCAGGGATCATTGCCGAGCAGATTGACCCAGTTCTCCATTACAATGGTGTCCTGGGGAAGGAGACGGGCCCAGAGAGCAATACAGGAAAAGATGAGGATTAACGCTGCAATAAAAATATATCGCACCTTTGGATCGTTGATAGCACGCATTGATTCTCCCAAGAATACATGGTGGTGCAACCATATAAATTGTGTAATTCTATACAAAATCGGAAAATGATACTATTTCAAAAGAAATACGCTATTTCCCCAGAATCGAGGTGCTCTCCCATACCCTCATGTCCCTGCCGACATGCAGCAGACCGACAAGGAGATATACCTGATTGAGTATAAACGCCGAAAGAAGGTTTTTCCTGAACAGTGCCAATGAGACGGCTACCATCACACACGCAATCGCCCCGAAGACCGGGTGTTCCAGAAAGAGGCCGAAAAAGAGGAGAAAAACCCCGGTAAAGAACAGCACCGGTGTGGCGAGATACATGAATATCCGCAGGGGATAGAAATACCGTGAAAACGGACGCTTTTCACGGAGCAGATCGAAGTTTGCCAGCGTCGACTCGATAAGCCGGGTTGCCCGCCGGATTTTCTGGCGATACTGGAACTTAAATGTTTCAGGGACGCGTTCGTACACGACCGCACCAGTTTCATAGACGGCGCGATACCCGTTCCGGATCGCGGCGAACGCAGTGTTCGCATCATCAGCGCCGCACCGCTCTTCGATATACGGGATGGCGGATCGTCTGAATGCCACCAGCGGGCCGTTGAAATTGTACGTCGAGTCGATCACACTCTCCCAGTCACACATCCTGCCGTATATGTTCCGGTATTCCGCCTCCATTCCTCGCACCCGGTTTTCCTGTCCTCCGCACAGAGGCCTCTGGTCGCCGCAGACGGCGCCGATCTCGTCATTCGAGACCAGGCGGGATACCACGAGCGAGAGCGCGTCGGGTGCGAAAAATTTGTTGGCATCGGTCGTGACGATGATCTCGTGAGCTGCCGAACGCATGGCGCGGTTGTACGAACGGTTGGTTCCCGAACGATTTTCATTCGCGAGGATCGTGTACTGCACACCCGCCCGGTCGAGCACACCGCGTGCAATTGCGGCAGTGGCATCAGACGAGCAATCATCGACCACGAGAATCTCGTAGCGATCCGGGGGATATGACGAGGCGAGAATGTTGTTCAAGCGTTCTGCGATCACATCCGCTTCGTTGTTTGCTGCCATGATAATGCAGATCGGGGGCAAATCTTCGCGAAGAACAGTAGTTTGGGATTTTTTCCCGAACATGATGCCTGCAAGGAAGACCGCATACGGGATGAGCGCAACCCCCGCAAACACGAAACCGACGATCATGACTGCATACCCGGACACCATGTTGCTGCCTCTTTCTCTCGTAGACCGGCCGATCCTATGCCGATTATGCCGGGTTTGCCGCTCTCCAGGTACAGATGGGGGGCGTGGCGATAAAAAGAATCCTCATTCCACCGTCACGCTCTTTGCCAGATTCCTCGGTTTGTCGATATCGCGGCCCAGCATCCTTGCCGTGTGATACGCGAGCAGCTGCAGCACCACCGAACTCATCAAAATCCCCCCGAAGAGCCGACATTTCGGCAAACCGATCAGGATATCGACGATCTCTCCGAGCTCACGATCGCCTTCGACGCCGATGGCGATAATAGGGGCGCTCCGGGCCTTCATCTCCTTGATATTCGAGAGCATGACCGCGTAGCTCTCCCCGGGGAGGCAGAGCGCGATCACCGGGGTCTTCTCCGAGAGCAGTGCAAAGGGGCCGTGTTTCAGTTCTCCTGCAGCATACCCCTCCGCGTGGATATAGGAAATCTCCTTCAGTTTCAGGGCGCCCTCGAGGGCGACGGGGTAATACGGCCCGCGGCCGACGAAAAAAACGTGGTCGGCCCGCCCGCATATCTCGACCGCCTCGACCAGATCGAGCAAGAGACAGTCCTCAATCTGCCGGTGGACCATGGCCATCTCCTCTTCGTACCGGTTTTCCTGCAGGAGATTGATAATCTGCAGGAACACTGCCAGCTGGGCGATAAACGATTTCGTTGCGGCAACGCTGATCTCGGGGCCCGCACGCGTGTACATCGTGTGGTCGGCGATGCGGGTGACCGAACTGTCCAGAACATTGGTGATCCCCAGGGTCGTGCAGTTGAACTGGCGCGCTTTTTTGAGGGCGGCGATGGTGTCCGCGGTCTCCCCCGACTGGGTGACGCCGACGACCATTCCCCGGAGAGGCGGGGCGTAGTACTTGAACTCGGACGCGAGTTCGACCCGCACGGGGATGGAACAAATCTTTTCAGCGAGATAGCGAAAGATCAATGCCGCGTGGTAGGAGGTGCCGCAGGAGACGAGGGTCATGCCCCCGCACTCCCGCAGGGCGTCGATGATCTCGCCGTCCTTGATCGATGAGGCGGTATCGAAGAAGACGTCCGGCTGCTCATAGATCTCCTTTATCATGAAATGCTCAAACCCGCCCTTTTTGGCACTCTCAACGTCCCATTCGACCATGCTCACGGGCCGCTCGACAGGGCCACTGCCGTTCCAGATGGTGACCTGCCCGGGCGTGATGGTGGCGGTGTCCCCGTCCTCGAGGAAGATGACCTGCCGGGTATGATCGAGGAGGGGCGTCACATCGGAGGCGGCCAGCAGCTCGCCATCGCCGATCCCGATCACGAGGGGGCTTGCATTGCGGGCGGCGATGATGCGGGGGTCATCTTTCGCCAGGGCAAGGACGGCGTACGACCCCTCGAGGTGCGCAAGAGCTGCCCTGACTGCATCGAACAGGTCTCCCGCGTAGTGCTCCTCGATCAGATGGGCGATGACTTCGGTATCCGTCTCAGAAGAGAATACATGCCCCCGTTCTCGCAATGCGCGTTTGAGCTCCGCGTAATTCTCGATGATGCCGTTATGCACCACCGCGATGCTCCCCGTGCAATCGGTGTGCGGGTGCGCATTGAGATCATCGGGCTTCCCGTGCGTCGCCCAGCGGGTGTGGCCTATCCCGATCTTCCCGCAAAGATCGACCGCACAATGCTCGTTTTCGGAGATCCGGCCGCACTTCTTCATCGTTGACAGCGTCCGGTTGAGGGTGGCGATGCCGAACGAATCGTAGCCGCGATACTCGAGACGTTTCAAGCCCTCCACAATGACGGGCGCCGCCTCCCTGATCCCGATATACCCGACAATGCCGCACATGTTACTTCACCACGACATGATCCTGAATGGTGCCCGAGAGCGTTCGTCCTTCTTCAATCGACACATAGTTGCCCACGATGCAATGGTGTAGCACGGTAAAGGGAGCAGACGTAACCCGTTCGCCAAGAATCGCCCCGAATTTCCCACCGAGCAACTTCCCGTCCACTTCGAAACGGTAATTGCCCGTTCTGATGGTGGTCTGGTTGGCAAGCCTCGCCCCCTCTCCCACCACCGCATCAACGCAGCGGGAATGGGAGCCGATCCTTACGTCGTCCATGAGAATCGAATTTTCGAGGAAGGTGAACGGTTCGATATGCACCCGCGACCCGATGCTGGTATTGGGCATGATGCAGGTATTGGGACCGATATCACAGCTCTCGCCGATGATCACCGGGCCGAGAATGGTCGAGTTCGGCCCGATCTCCGTTCCCTCTCCAACCCTGACAGTGCCCCGGATCGTCGACATCCCATCGATAGTTCCGCTTTTCAGGGGAGGACCCGATTTCATGACCCGCGAATTGATGCCGAGGAGATCCCACGGATAGACCGCGTCGTGCCACTGGTCAGCGGGAACGGCCCGGAATTTGTACCCGTCCGCAATCATCGACACAATGGCGTCCGGAATCTCATCTCCCTCGAGGAGATATGAAAAAATGTCCTGTTTCAGGTGATAGATGCCTGTGCTGACGGTAACGCGGGGGGAGTAGACGGGTTTTTCCACAATGCCGGTCACGAAACCCTCCCGGATTGAGACAACCCCAAAGTTCGAGGGATATGGATGCTCCTTGATCAGCAGTGAAGAGGGCTCTTTTTTTATTTTGCCGATCGAGGCAGCATCGATATAATTGTCTCCGGGCAGCAGGATGAAGTCACCCGATAGCGCCGCCTCGGCGCACCTGAGGGCATGGGCGGGACCGAGCTGCTTTCTCTGCACGACAATGCGTATCGGTATATCAAACCGGTTGAGATGACGGATGACATGCTCCTTGCGGTACCCGACGACAACGATGATGTCTCGTATGCCATTTTCAATCAGCGCCTGAATGACATAGTCGATGATAGGCCGGTTTGCCAGCGGAATCATTGCCTTCGGTCTGCTCAGGGTGAGCGGCCGAAGCCGCGATCCCTCGCCTCCTGCCAGAATTACTGCCTGCATGGTTCTCCCTTACCGGATTGTCGTGTTGTCTGCGATGGTTCCGTGGATATGCTGGTGGGGGGCCACCTTCACCCCGCTCCCCACCACACAGCCCACGTTGATTGAGCAGTTGATGCCGAACTGCACATTGTCGCCAATTACTGCACCGAATTTTTTTCTCCCCGTAATATATCCACCGGATTTTATAATAGTATGGTCGTGCCTCAGGTTGGCGATTTTTGTTCCCGCCCCGAAATTGCAGCCGCTGCCGATCACGGAGTCCCCGATATAGTTGAAATGAGGGATCTTTGTTCCCGAGAGGATGACGGAATTTTTAATCTCCGTGGAGTGGCCGATGTGGCAGCCGCTCCCGATTGCCGTCGACCCCCTGAGATATGCGTGGGGCCCGATCCTACAGTCTTCACCTATCGTGCAGGGCCCTTCGATGCAGGTGCCCGATTTGATAACGCTCCCCTTTCCGAGGGAAACCGGACCTGAAATAAATACGCCCTCTTCAATCTCACCCAGAACATCGGTTTGCAGGTCCTTCATCATCACCTCGTTTGCATCGATGAGATTCCAGGGGGCGCCGATATCCAGCCAGAACGACAACCGGTGCGCGGCCAGCCCCCCGTCCTCGATATACTGGAAGAGGGCGTCGGTGAGCTCGTATTCACCGCGCTCCGAGATCTTCAGCCCCGGGAGGAGGTCGAAGATGCTCTTTTCGAAGAGATAGACGCCTGCGTTGATGAGATTGCTCGGCGGTTTCGATGATTTTTCCACGAGTCCTGTCACGCGGTCTCCATCCACCGTAACCACGCCGAACCGCTCGGGATGGGTGCCAGGGAAAATTCCCACGCAGGGGGCATTTCGGTCACAGATTGCCTTGATATCCCCGGCTTTGAGGATCATGTCCCCGTTCATGAGCAGGAACCGTCCCCGGATGAGGGGCTCGGCAGCCCGGAGTGCGTCCGCGGTGCCGAGCTGCTGGCGCTGGGTGACGTAATGGATGGACACATCCTTTGACGCCCCGTCGCCGAAGTACTTCCTGATCTCCTGTTCGCCGTATCCCACGACGAGAATGAAATCCTCAATCCCGCATTCCCGCGCGGCGATGATGAGGTGCTCGATCATCGGCCTGTTCGCCACGGGAAGCATTACCTTGGGCCGTGACGCGGTCAGGGGCCGCATCCGTTTGCCCTCGCCTGCTGCAAGTATCACACACTGCATTGTCATTGCGCTCCACAGGATTATTGCACTTGTTTCACCATTGTATGGCCTCTATCCGCCATCGTCTCGGCGATCGCCTTTGTCTTCCCCTCTGCGGTGATACGGACCTTGGGCTCGGTGCCGCTCGCCCGAATAAGGCACCATCCGTCCTCCTCCTCGATGCGGATCCCGTCGGTCGGCACCTCGGCCCCCAGCTGGCGAAGGAGGGTGTGCGGGTCTGCGACAGGAAAGGAGGTACGGACGATCGGGTATCGCGGCATGGCATCGACTTCTGCGGCGACATCCCACTCGGAGGCGATCCGGGCGAAAAGGGCTGCCGCATAGATGCCGTCCGGGCACAGCGTGTGATCCGGGAAAATCCAGCTTCCCGAGGGTTCGCCGCCGAAATCACCCCAGGAAAGGAGATGCTCGGAGACGTAACTGTCACCCACCGGGGTGCGCTGCACCTCCGCAATCTCGTCGATGGCCATCGAGGCATCGACCGTGGTCACCACGCGTTGTGCGCCAAGGTAGCGGGCGAACAGCATCAGCAGGTGGTCGCCGCTTATAAACCGTCCCCGCCCGTCGAACGCCATCATGCGGTCTGCATCGCCATCATGGACGATGCCCGCAGCTGCATTGCATGCCCGGATCATCTCGCCGATATAGGGGAGGTTTGTCTCCAGCGGCTCGGAAGGGCGGGCGAATGTTCCGTTGATATTGCAATTCAGGCAGAACACCCGGATCCCGGCCGCACCGAGCAGATCGGGGGTGATCCTGCTCCCCGCACCGTTGCCGCAGTCGAGGACCACCGACAATTCTCCTTCAGGAGCGACGGAACGCAGTATCGATTCCCGGTGAGGGGAGATGATGTCTGCTGCAGCGAAGCGTCCCTGCGATTTCCAGTCCTGCCAGTGCCGCTCTGCTATCTCCCGCTCGACACTAACCTGCTGCGCTCTGGTGAATGCGGAACCATCGGGGTTGACGAGCTTCATCCCGTTATAGGGTTCGGGATTATGCGATGCGGTGATCGTGCAGCCGGCACCGGCATGGCGGGTCGCGAAGGCGACCGTGGGCGTGGGTGCGATAGTACCGTCAAGCACATCCCCCCCTGAGGAAAGGACGCCTGCAGAAAAGGCATGCGCGAGGATTGGGCCCGTCGTGCGGGTATCCCTGCCCAGAACGACCCGTCCGGCCCGCATGCCGACTGCTGATCCGACCGCAAGCGCACGATCCAGAAGCGATCGGTCGTACAGTGCGCGTATCCCGGATGAGCCGAAGAGCATAGATGAACATCTCTCAGGATGAAGAAATAAATGATCCCCGCGAGACACCGCCATCCCCGGTTGCGCACGATTTTTTTATGCCGGCTACCGAAGAAACCCGCAGGGTACGTACATGGGGAGGGCAATCCCCATTTCACTGGCGGCCAAAGGGGCACCAGTGCTCGATTTTGAGGAGCGCTGCAGCCGCTGCCGTCTCCGGCCCGACCATGATGATCCTGCGGTTTGTACGGTAGCGCTCGAGAATAGCAAGACCCTGCCCGGAGAACACCCCGTTGCCGGAGATTAACAGGACATCGGCGTGTTCGGGGTCATCCACCACGTCGAGGCCGAGTGTGCCGGTTGGCCTGTCACGAAACCCCGAACAGAATACCCGCATCCCCCGAAGCTCGTCCTCAAGGTACGACCGGCAGGGATCGAACGATGCCGGAAGGCAGGACCGGGATATTCTCGCAAGGCAGAGAAAATTCATCACTACGTTCATGATGGCGGCTGCCGCCGTTCTCTTCTGCGGGCTGTCGAACTGCGCCCCGAAGAGAAACGAAACCCTGGTCGAGGCGGAAATAGGATAATTTGAAGCGACCTGGGCGTTCTTTCCGCCATAGACCGCCTCGATACAGGCCCCCTGCTGGTACTGGCAGGTCGGGGCGTCCGGGCAGCGTCGCAGGACAACCATCCCGTCATCGCACCCGGTGCCGCATACGGATTGTTGAAACGCGTCCCGGGCCTCTTCCATCACCGTCATTTACCCACCACTCCCTGCGCGAAGCACCACCCGGGCGGGAGCCCCGTCGAGCCCGGCAAGGCGGAGGGGAAGCGCGATCATGCAGTACTGTCCCTCCTGTACTGCCGAGAGGTCCAGCAGTTCAATCACGATGATGTTGCGTCCGAGGAGGAAGCGGTGGAGCGATCCATCGCCCGAGAATGCCTCCACCGACGGGGTGTCGACGCCGATCAGCAGGATTCCGCGGGATGCCAGGTACTCCGCCGCATCATGCGAGAGAGAGGGATAGTCGGCAGAAAAGGCCTGCTGGCCGGAAAACGAGGTTTTCACGAGCACCCTTTCCATGCCCTCAGGGCAGGAGGCGAAATGGCGGGGCAGAAGCGCCGGCCCTTCGCCCGAGAGGTCAGCCACCCATGCATTCCCGATGAGCGTGGAGAGAGCGAGTGCATCCACGGTCCGCCCTCCCGCGATGAAATGGGCGGGGGCATCGATATGGGTTCCGGTATGGGTGCCGAGGGACAGCGCATGCGTGGTGTAATTCTCCTTGTCGATGCGCTCCATGGAAAACGGGGTATCACCCGGGTACATTGGCGTGTGCTCCCCGAGGTCTCGGGTAATATCGATATAGGTCATTTCGTTCCACAATCCTCTTGCGTGGTCGCCCTCAGGCGATATAACAATGATCACCGGCGGTGCCGTCCGGCACGAATACCCGGGTGCATGACGGAAGAATGGCCGGCGAGGTGACGATCATAATGAAGAGATGGGCACGTCCTGAACGGCGACCAGCACGCAGCGATCTTTCCCGGGATCCTGCTCGAGCTCCCAGCCGGTCAGGCGCAGGCTCCTGCTCATCCCATCGATGCTCGAAGTGATATTCACCGCCTGGCACTCGGCCTCCTCCTCCAGTATCGCCTCAAGCAGCTCTCGGAGTTCCGGGATATTCCACACACCATCTCCAATGTCGAAAATAATTTCTCCCTGCGCTTTTTCCGGGGCGATATCAAGCGCCTGGTAGAAGGCGCGGTTCGCCCGGACCAGCTGCATGGCCTCGTTTACGACGAACAGGGGGATCTGCAGTGTTTCTACAATGGTTTCGGCAAATTCCATCCGTTCCTGGATGCCCTTCAGCTGCTCGAGGGTGTCTTTCCGCTCGACGGCTCGGCGGATTTTATGCATCAGTTCCGCAAACTCGGCCTTGGGATCGCCGCCCTTTTTCAGATAAAAATCGGCACCGCTGTTCAGCGCTTCGATTACCACCCATTCTCGTCCCTTCCCGGTAAAAATCCCGAACGGGATGCTGGGATACCTGGCGCGCACCGCTTTGAGGAAGGTGATCCCGTCCATCCGGGGCATCTCGTAATCGGCGATGATGACGTCGTACGAGGCATGATCGAGTTTTCTCATCGCTTCGGCGGCCGACTGGACGGTATCTACTTTCATATCACCGGAACGTTCCAGAAACACCTTGGCGACGACGAGCAGCACCTCCTCATCGTCAACCATCAGTACATGAATAATCGTGGTCCCTCCAGCAAAAAATCCGCTAAAAAATATTTCAACGGGGTGATAAATATCCCTTTGCCTCTGCAGCGGCGGGGGATACCGGCAGACACACCTCCATCAGGAAACGACGCGGCATCACGCGGCACCCCCGGTCACTCCTCCCACCCATGGTCACCGATGAGGGGGACGAACATCACCCCGCCGTGGGATGTCCTGATAATCCGGCCATCTTTTTTCACCACTTTTTCCAGCACCTGCAGTCCTTTGCTGCCCACGGGAGCGACGAGACGCCCCCCTTCGGCCAGCTGGTCGATGAGCGGCCGGGGCACATCGGGCGCTGCCGCGGTGACGATAATCCCCTGGTAGGGCGCACGATCCGCATACCCGAGCGTGCCGTTTCCCTCCACGACCATGACATTCGACACCCCGACCGTCCCGAGGTTCCGGCGCGCGAGGGCGGCGATGTCGGGGAGGCGCTCGACGGTGACCACCTCCCGGGCAAGCCGCCCGAGAATTGCCGCCTGGTAGCCGCTCCCCGCCCCGATCTCCAGCACCCGGTCATCCGGACCGATATCCAGCATATCGGTCATCAGGGCGACTATATAGGGCTGAGAGATGGTCTGCCCGTGCCCGATGGGGAGGGGGCCGTCATCGTAGGCTGCGGAACGGTAGGTCTCCGGCACAAAGAGATGACGGGGGATCTCTTCCATCGCCTTCAGGATACGCGGATCACTGATCCCGCGCGCCTCGATCTGGCGCTCCACCATCCTCCGGCGGGCCCGGGTATACTCTTCCTCATCCATTGCACATCAGAACCCTGATTCAGCGGCATCAATTGCAGCGTCGATCTGCTTCTGGAGCATGTCGGGAAGGCCCTCGATCTTCACATCGAGAAAGCCCCTGATGATGGTGGCGGTGGCTTCGTCCTCGTCCAGCCCGCGCGACATCAGGTATTCGATCTCCTCGCGGGCGATCTTCCCCACAGCGGCTTCATGGGAGAGCTCGGTGCCGGTCACCCACCCCTCGATCTCCGGGATGGCGTGGATGATCCCGTCCTCGAGGATGAGGCCCTTGCACTCGATATGGCCCTTTGTATCCTCCACCTCGCCGAGGATGTGGGCGCGGGCGATCACCGTCCCGCCCCGGGTGATGGCGCGCGAGATCAGCTCTGCGCTGGTATCCTTCGCCGAGAGGATCGCCCGCGACCCGAGGTCGAGACAGGAGCCCGGCAAGGCAACGACCACGCTGTTGAACCGTGCAACTGCCCCTTCTCCCACGAGCTCGGCAACGGGGTACATCTGCACGTTCTTCACCGGGCTCATGGCGACATAATTGGAGAGAAAGGTGCCGTTCTCCTCGACCCTCGCCGCGCTGCGCGGATAGACCTCGATCTCCCTGCCCCACGTGTGGATCATGGTCGTGCTGATCCGGGCGTTCCTGCCCACGTAAAATTCGGTGACCCCGTAGTGCGCGCCATGCTCCGTGCTCGCACTGCTCGCGCACCCGCTGATCAGGTGAAGTTCGGCGCCTTCTTCGGCGATGATGATATTGTGGACATGCTGGATCGATTCGTGGGCGAGGAACAGGCAGGTCTGCAGGGGAAGGATATTTTTGCTGCCCTTCTTCGCGATGACCACGTATCCCTTGGGATGCGACTGGTCTGCAACATAGCGCGTGTACTCGTCCCTGTCCTTCTCCACGAGCTTCCAGTAATACTGCTCCATCCATGCGTACTTTGCCAGCGCCCCTTCAAGTGTGAGTATCTCGATACCCTCGTATTCGCATGACGAATAGACAATTTCCTGGTCGATCTGGAAGAAGCTGCCGCACCTGTTGAGGGAATCCACTTCAAGACCGGTAATCGCGAGGCGCTTTTTATCCTCGGCGGACAGTGACTCCAGTTCCTCTATATTTTTTTGCATTCGATGCACTCCCGGTACCCCTTTGCCTTGATCAGCTGGAGCATCTCCCGCGCGTTCCCGTGGCACCGGATCTCCCCGTCGCACAGCATGTGCCCGCCATCGGTCTCGATATAGTCGAGGATGTAGCCGGTATGGGTGATGATAAGGCCGCTTTTATGACGGCTGACGATATGGCGGTCCTTTTCGAGGAGTTTGGCGATAGCCGACCCGATGAGAGAGATGTTTTCCAGATCGACCCCGCTTTCGGGCTCATCCAGCATCACGAAATCGGGCTGCTGGATCATGAGCTGGAGCACCTCGCTGCGCTTGATCTCGCCGCCCGAGAATCCAGCGTTGATGTCACGGTCGAGAAACTCCGCCATGTTCATGGCTGCGGCGTATTCGGCAACCTCTTCGGGCCGGTTCCCGGACGTGGCGACCAGCATTTTTCCGAGCTTGAGACCGGCGATCGTCGGAGGGCGCTGGAACATGAGCCCTATCCCGTAGCGTGCCCGTTCGTGAATGGGGAGGTTGGTGATATCCCTGCCCCTGTACAGAATGGCTCCCCGGGTGACATGGTAATCGCCAAACCCCATGATCGTCCGGATAAGGGTGGTTTTTCCGGAGCCGTTCGGCCCCATGAGCACGTGGGTCTCTCCCTCGCCGATGTGGAGGTTGATGTCGTGGAGCACCTCCTTGCCCCCAATTTCCACGTGAAGATCCTCGATTCGTAACATCAGACCAGCTCGCATCTTTTAGAAATGAATCCTGACAGGATGGGTGTCGTCAGGGCATCCATCTAAAAATCCATGATTCATTTGGCAATACCTGATAATAATGGTTCGTTCGGGAGGAAGCGTCCGAAGAGTGACTCGAGCGGGGGGCAGGGCCCTGCTCGATCCTGCGGCGGTGATTACTTTCGCCCCTCGCACGGAACAGTGCCATATATTCGGATATCTCTGTTTCATTCTATGTTCGAGACGTTCACACATCTTGCAGAACGGGCATCACGCCACCCGCAGATCATCAGAAACAACCAGATGTCGAAGGAATGCTGCCGTTCGTTGCCGCGGGCCGGCAGGAAAACGCCCGTGCATGGGAACTGATCTGCGCATGCGGGCGGCACGACCGGCTCGCCACCCAGGGGGCACCCAACCTCAGGCATGCTCCCTCAGCCACGCATAGGTCCCCGTACGGTCGTGCGGGTGGGTGATGATGTAGTTGTACACCTCGATGGTTCGATTGTATTCATTCTGGCGCCCGGACACCTCCTCCAGCTGTTCATTATACTCCTGCACCTGCCGGTTGTAGTCAGGGACGAGACTGTTGTACTCCCCGATTCTCCCCGACGCCGCAAGCGTATCCATTCTCGTTCTTAGCTCCTCGAGGGACGCATACGCCGCCGCCAGGTCATCGTGTGCACGCCGGAGGTCCGGTTCTCCGGATGCAATCCGGTCCAGTACGTCATGCAGCGCAGCGTCGATATACGCCGTCTGGTCACACCTCCCGTACCCCTTCATCCCTTCCCCGATCCGGATCACGACCGGATCGGAGCTGATCGCCAGCCCGTCCTCCAGCGCGGCAGGAGCCACGCCCACAAAACTGACATTGGTGGTCTCGATAAACGCATAGCCCGTCGTGCCGTACGAGCACCCGTCGGCCCGCACGCCGACTGCCATGTGCTGTTCGGGCTTAAAAAAGAGCAGCACGACGTCGTAGCCTTCCCGGGCGAGCAGGCCGGCAAGGAGAATGCTTTTGTCATCGCAGTCGCCCCTCCCGTCCGCGATCGTCTCGATGGGGAACCGGGGTTCTCCGGCTGCATCATCGCTCTCGTAGGGGAGAGACTGGACGAACACCGCCATGAGTTCAAGACATTCGTCATCGTCAAGGTCCATCGTGGTCCGGACGGATGCGAAGGCGTCGTGCAGACCGGCAAACAGGCCGTCGAGATGTTCATCAAATACAAACGCCCGGTAGTACCCGGCAAGCCATTCCTCCTCCTCCAGATCCTCGAAGAGATACGCAAACTTATCCGCGTTTCGAGCGCCCTCGTAGATGCCTGCGTCGAGAGGGACGGTGACGGTTACCGCATCGTTCATAAACCGGTACGAAAAGGTCGCAGGCTGCATGGGGCCAGCCAGATCTGCAGGAACGATGCGCGGGTACTCGGCCGGCGGGCAGGAACCGAGCACGGCCTCGAGGCAGCCTCCCCCCAGCGTCAGCGCCAGAAATAGGATGCATACTGCGATGCAGGTGTGTGATTTCATTCCCATTGTTCCTGTACCTTTCAGGTCTTTTTCGGCGGATATGGTTTTTCCGATATTTCCGCGTCTTTCCGCCGAACGCAGGAGGGAACACTTTCACACCACACGCCCACGATTGTTGTGCATACTCCCGCAGAACTCTCCTTGCAGAGCCATGGGAACGGGGCCCCTTGTCACCACCGTCGCCGACAGCTGGCGGCAGCGTATCGACAGCCAGCAGGAATACGAGGTCGCCCGCGACGGAAACATTTTCGCAGTCGGCTTTGCAGGTTCCTGCCTGTTTTCCTCGGAGTATGCACGCGCGGTGCGGCTGAAACAGACCCTTGCCGAGCACCATGCTGGCCGAACGCTCGAGGAGCTGTTCTGCGGCGCCGAGATCGATACCCCCTGCGGTGCTTGCTATAAAATCACGAGCCGCGAGCAGATAGATCTGCGGGTACCGGACCCGCACCGCATCCGCGAACGGCTCTCCTCCGATCTCACCCTCGTTTGCGGAATCGGACCGAAAATCGAAGCCAGACTGAGGAGGAGGGGCTATGCGACCCTCCACGATCTCTGCAGCCATCCCCGGTATCGCGCGCACGCCCGGGGGATTCTCGCGCTTCTGGACCGGTCGGATCCCGGCGAGATGAGGCGCATGGTCATGCACCGGTACCCCGCCTCGCACCCGCGCCTCCTCGGGCTCTCGGCCTTTCATGCCATCGAGGATTTTCTCTTTTTCGATATCGAGACCCTCGGGCTCTTTTCCCGGCCGATCATCCTGTTCGGTGCAGGAAGAATTGCAGGTGGGGAGATCGAAGTGTGCCAGTACCTGCTGCGCGATATCGCCGAGGAGGAGGCCGCCATCCTCGCGACATGCGCCCACGTCCAGCGTGACCGCACCGCGCTCGTCACCTTCAACGGGCGGTCCTTCGACCTGCCCTATTTTAACGACCGCAGGGCCTACTACGGCCATCCGGGCGTGGCCGGCATCTCCCACTACGATCTGCTCCATTTTGCACGGCGGCGGTGGAAACACGATCTGCCGGACTGCAGGCTGCAGACACTCGAGCACCTGATGCATGGTGCCCGGCGGACGGATGACGTCCCGTCCGCCATGGTCCCGGAATTCTACGCGACATACCTGAAGACCGGCAACCCGGGCCCCCTCATCCCCATCGTCGAACACAACCGGCAGGACGTGGTCACCCTCGCCCGCCTTTTCCAGCGCCTTTTCGAGGAATGGTATGGCAATCCCTGATCTCTTGGCCGCACTTGAACAGCACCAGGAGACGCGCCGGAGCATCGCGCACATCGAAGTGACTCCCGCACGGGAGGCGGTCTTCGGATCGCTCGTACCGCCACTCCCCGAACCGCTCGAAGCCTATCTCGCCCGCCGCAGGATACGCCTGTACTCCCACCAGTGCGCCGCCATCGAGGCGATCCGGGAGGGCAGATCCGTTATCATGACCACCGCAACTGCCTCGGGAAAGAGCCTCGCCTTCAACCTACCCGTCTTCGAACGCCTCGTACAACACCCGGATGCAACTGCACTCTACCTCTACCCGACCAAGGCTTTGGCCCACGACCAGCTGAAGGGGATCCGGGAGATCGAGCAGTACACCGGCATCACCACGGGGTGCGCGGTCTACGATGGCGACACGCCGCGCTCGCGGCGGCCCGCACTACGGGAGCGGGCGAGGATCCTGCTCTCCAACCCCCACGAGCTCCACCAGATTCTCCCGTGGCACGATCGGTGGCGGACGTTCTTTTCCCGCCTGCGGTTCGTGGTCATCGACGAGGCGCACCGCTACCGGGGCGTGTTCGGTTCCCACGCGGCGTTCCTCCTGCGACGGCTGCTGCGCATCGCCCACCTCCACGGCGGGACGCCGCAGTTCGTGCTCTCCACGGCCACGGTGGCAAACCCGGGCGAATTCGCCTGCCGCCTCTGCGGGATGCCAGTGACGGTGATCGACGACGACGGATCGCCCCGCGGGGAGACGCAGTTTCTCCTCTGCAACCCGTATTCAGAGGGGGCGGGAGAGGGCTCCACTCACCGGGCTGCCCGCGATCTTCTCGCCCGGTGCATTCAGCACGGCCTGCAGGCACTCTGCTTCACCACCTCGAGAAAACACGCCGAACTGCTCGCCCTCCATACGCGCGCAGCACTCGTGACGGCGGGAGAGGAGGGGGCGGCGCTCGCCGCCTACCGGGCCGGGTACCTACCCGGGACAAGACGGGAACTCGAGGAGAACCTGAAATGCGGGCATATACGGGGGCTCGTGTCGACGAACGCACTTGAGGTGGGAATCGATGTCGGCACACTCGACGCGGTGATCATCGCCGGGTATCCGGGATCGATCATGGCGACCCGGCAGCAGGCAGGGCGCGCCGGCAGGCGGAATGACGGGTCCTTCGCCGCCCTGGTCGCTTCCCATAACCCCCTCGACCAGTTCTTCATGCACCACCCGGGCGCGCTGTTCGAAGGCGCGAGCGAGCATGCCATCATCGATTTGGCAAACCCCTACATCGTCGCCGGTCACCTGCTCTGCGCCGCGGCCGAGGCCCCACTTGCTGCCGCCGACTGTGCACGCTATTTCGGGGACGGATCGGCAGAGATCGCCGGCGCGCTCGAGGCGCAGTACCTGCTCAGGATGAGCAAGGGGCGGTGGATCTATGCAGGACGGGGACGAGCGACCGAAGCGGTCGGTCTCGGGTCGGGGTCCGGGGAGACCTACCGCGTTCTGTGCAACGGATCCGTGCTCGAGACCATAGACCGGTCGCAGGCGTTTCGGGAGGCGCACCCGGGCGCCGTGTTCCTGCACCAGGGAGAGACATACCTCGTCGACGACCTCGATGTCGAAGCCCACCGCATACGCCTGAGAAAGGAGGAGACCGATCTCTCCACCGAACCCCTGACCACCATCGAGGCGAGGATCATCGCCGGGCGGTTTCGCAGGGACGCCGGTGGTCTCGGCCTCGTGTTCGGCGACGTGGAGGTGGTGGAGCACACGGTTTCGTACCGCATCAAACGGTACGACCGGGTGATCGCAACCGAACCGCTCGATCTCCCCCCGCTCCGGTTTGCCACGAAGGGGGTCTGGTGCACCATCCCCGAAACGGTATGCGACCGTCTCGCCCGCGCCGGCCTTCACCTCGCGGGCGGGCTCCACGGCGCCGAGCATGCACTCATCGGCATCATGCCTTCCCTCGTGCTCTGCGACCGGCGGGACATCGGGGGGTTTTCATCGTCGTGGTTCCCTTCGACCGGTTCCCCCGCCATTTTGATCTACGACGGGGTCGAAGGGGGGATCGGGCTTGCGGAGAAGGGATACGCGCTCTTCGAGGCGATCGCCGCCGCCGCCCTCGCCGTGGTGCGGGAGTGCCCCTGCGACGACGGGTGCCCCGGGTGCATCTATTCGCCGAAATGCGGCAACGACAACCAGCCGCTGGACAAACAGGCGACGGAAATGGTACTTGAGGAGATCGTCGCACTGCTTGCCGGCGGCAGCTGACGTGAGTGCGTCCGGACAAAAAGGCTATGCATGGATGCGCCGCACCCTCGTGCCGGAAGACCATGGTCGCCCGCACCAACCTGCTCGTCACGGGACCGCCGGGTTCAGGCAAGACGACCCTCATCACGCGCGTTGCAGAAGCGTTTGCAGGGCGGCCCTTCGGCGGGTTCTACACCGAAGAGATCAGAGAAGAGGGAAGAAGAGCGGGATTCGCCCTCGTGGGATTTGAGGGGGGCCGGGGCCTCCTCGCCCACACCCGCATCGGGGGCCCCTGCAGGGTCGGGAAGTACGGGGTCGATGTGGAGGGATTCGAGGCGTTTCTCGGGGCGATCCGCCTCAATGCACCGGAGCATCCATATATCGTCATCGATGAAATCGGCAGGATGGAATGGTATTCGCAGCGGTTTCGCACGACCACCGGCACCCTGCTCGCCACCATCGCCCTCCGGGGGCCTGCGGAGATCGAGGCGATCAAGGCACGGGCTGATGCCCTCCTGCGGGCCCTCGGCAGGGAGAAATGGGACCGCATACTGCCCGCCGTGTGCCGGGATCTGGAGGCGATGCTCGGGTAGACCTGCGGCCCCGCACCGCTTAGAACAACCCGGTTACGAGCCCGAACCCGAAGACGAGCATGATGACGCCGGAGAGAGCGTGGATGGCCCGTAGGTGCTTTTTCCTCCACGCCGAAAACCGTTCCGTCCTGCCCAGCCCAAGCCCTGCTGCCGCCGTGATGGCGAGCATGGGAAGGATAAAGATCGCGTTGTACAGGAGCAGGTAGGGAAGGGTCGCAATGAGGCCCATGGGGGAGAGCACGCCGCCGGCGATGATATACGGCCCAATAGTGCAGGGGAGGAGAAATACCGTGACAAGCATCCCAATCAGGAACGCCCCGGGAACCGAGGAGATGGAAGCGACGAGCCGGCTGACGGTGGAGCGGAATCCTTCGGGCATACCGGTGACGGACTTCCCGGTTCCGGCGACCCGTGCATCGTACAGCTGCGCCGCCCCGAGCAGAATGGCGAATGACCCGAGGATGAGGCCTGCCGTCTGCCGCATCCCCGCCACCTCAGCCGCAAGCGAAAAGAGGCTCACGATGACGAGGCCGTAGATGAAATACATGATAAATATGGCGGCCGAAAATGCAATCCCCGCCCACAGTACCCTCCTGGGCGATCCGGCGCTGCTCGCCATGACGCTCATCAGCACGAGCGCAAGCACGGCCAGTGCGCAGGGGTTGACGGCATCGACGAAGGCGAGGGCAACGATTTTCGGGAGGGTATGCGGCGGTGCGGTCCCATTCATCATGCGGGATTCGCCTGACGGTGCGGACAATACGGGCGAGACGGGATCACGCAGTGGCGCCCCTCGCCACTGGACGATCCATCCTTCCACCCGCACCGCATGGTCAAAGGCAACCCCGCTTCCCGACCGTTTCACGACATCTGGCTCGCAGGGAGCAACCACGTGCCCTTCGAGCGCCACACCGACATCATCGGCGACGAGCACCTGCCGCAGAAGGGCATCATCGCCTCCCGCACCCGAGCGGATCAGGATGCGATCCCTGCACCAGATCTTCGGAGAGCCCTCGAGCTCAGCTATGCGCAAGGAGGCAAGGTGCAGGACGCCCACTTCCCCGTCGATCCCGTTGAGCACGGTCGGACCCTCCCGGGTGATCTGGCGGACGCCCCGCAGCGCAGAGTCGGGGGAGATGAAAAACAGCGGGATCCCGTATTCGAGGTTATACTGCCCGATAAACCGGTCATACACGGGAGCGTTCCCTGCGTGTTCATAGAGTTCATACTCGATCACCACGAGGTCGGGGTATGTCTCCAGCCAGTCACCGAGCACAAGGGGATCGATATCGGCACAGTTGCTGCATCCCACGGCGGTGAAGTACCATGTACAGACCGGACTTTCGGGTGCTGCCGCCCCGGAGGGCACGAGGCATACCAATCCAACAATTACTGCAAGAATCCAGATGTTGTTCATGGGTATCCAGTATGTGCTGCGGACAATCGGATGCGAGACTGCTGCCGAACGGCGCCGGGCGTGTGCATATGGCGCTATGTACGCCTTCATAGAATATAAATTCCAAAGAATAGACAGCAGGCCGACGAGAATGGTCCCGGCCGGGATCGGGGCCTGCAGGTCGATAAAAATATGTGCAATAATATAGAGGGTAAATAATTAATATCATGGCAACATAAAAATTCAATAATCGCCGGAAATTTCGGTTTTTGAGTTGCCGCCAATGCAGAGAATACTTATTGTTGCAAACCGTCTCCCGGTGAACCTCATCCTGGATGACGGAAATGTTACCGTTGAGCCGAGCGTCGGGGGGTTGTCGACAGGCCTTGGCTCATTTTACAGCACGTACGATTGCACGTGGATCGGATGGTCGGGCATCCCGTCGGAACACCTCGACGACCAGCAGAAGAAAGCGATTGACGCGTCGCTGGAGGAGATTGCCTGCCGTGCCGTTCACCTTCCCGAAGACGAGATCGAGCACTACTATGGGGGGTTCTGCAATTCCACCATCTGGCCGCTATTCCACTATTTCAGGTCGCTATGTTCATGGAACACATGTACCTGGGAAGCATACCGCTCGGTGAACAGGAGATTCTGCGATGCGGTCGTTGCGCAGTACCGGGAAGGCGATACCATCTGGGTCCATGACTACCACCTGATGCTCCTTCCCGCGATGATCAGGGAGCGTATCCCGGATGCCGCAATCGGCTTTTTCCTGCATATTCCGTTTCCCTCCAACGAACTCTTCCGCATGCTGCCATGGCGGGAGGAGCTGCTCCGCGGCCTGCTGGGAGCGGATCTGGTCGGGTTCCATACCTATGACTATGTCCGCCATTTCCTCACCAGTGTCCGCAGGATGGTGGGGTACGAGCACAGCTATGGCGAGATCAAGGCGGGAACCCGGCTTGTCAGGGCAGATACCTTTCCCATGGGCATCGATTATACCCGGTTTGCCGAATCGGTGCACCGGAGCGATGTCCGCAGAGAGATCCACCAGATACGGAAAAAATACGCCAACCAGAAAATCCTGCTCTCCTTCGACCGGCTCGACTATACCAAGGGCATCCCCCAGAGGCTCAAGGCGTTCGACGTATTTTTAGAAAAGAATCCCGACTGGCGGGGCAGGGTGGTGATGATCGTGGTTGCCGTCCCCTCGCGGACCACCGTGACCCAGTACCAGTCGCTGAAAAAAGAGGTCGACGAGCTGATCGGCAACATCGTGGGCAAATACGGGACCCTTGACTGGACGCCGATCCAGTACTTTTACGACGTGCTCCCGTTCTCAAATCTCGTCGCACTCTACCATGCCGCCGACGTCGCCGTGGTGACGCCGCTGCGCGACGGCATGAACCTGATGGCCAAGGAGTACCTCGCCACGAAAGAGGACGGACGGGGCGTGCTCATTCTCAGCGAAATGGCGGGAGCGGCGATGGAGCTGGGCGAGGCGGTGATCGTCAACCCCTTTGACGAGGACGGGATCGTGCAGGCCATCGAGACCGCACTCGCCATGCCCGAACAGGAGCAGATCGAACGCAACCGGGGGATGCAGAACCGGCTCCAGCGCTACCATGTCCAGCGCTGGGCGGAGGATTTCCTCCAGCGCCTGAGATCCGTCAGGAAACACCAGATGGAGCTGGAAGCACGCCTCCTTTCGCAGAACCTGCGCTTCCGCCTCCTCGGGGAGTACCGCTCAAGCGATTCGCGGCTGATCCTGCTCGACTATGACGGGACACTGGTTCCCTTCGCGGCCCGGCCCGAAAAAGCAGTCCCTGATCGAGAATTAACGACAATTATGAAGAACCTGATCGCGATACCCGGCAACGAGGTGGTGATTATCAGCGGCAGGGACAAAGAGACGCTCGAGCGGTGGTTCGGCGGATTTGATGTGGGGTTCATCGCCGAACACGGCATCTGGATACGGGAGCGGGGCGGTGCATGGGAGATGATCGAGGCGCTCGATGACGACTGGAAAGTGGAGGTCCTTCCCGTGCTCGAGAGGTTCGTGGAGCGCACCCCGGGCACCTTTGTGGAGGTAAAACCCTACTCACTGGTCTGGCATTACCGCAAGGCGGACCCCGAACTCGGCGTCACGCGGGCGATCGAGCTCAAGGACACCCTGATCGATTTCACCGCCAACCGGGGTATCGACATTCTCGAAGGCAACAAGGTCATCGAGGTGAAAAACGCCAGCATCAACAAGGGACGCGCCGCACAGCACTGGATCTCGCGGGCCGAATGGGACTTCATTCTCGCCCTCGGCGACGACTGGACCGACGAATACCTCTTCGGGGCGCTCCCGGCGAGCGCGTATTCCATCAAGGTCGGGCTCGAACCCTCGAAGGCGCGGTTCAGTATGGTGTCGCTGGACCAGGTGCGGCACCTGCTGTCCGAATGCGCCACATGCGGCGAGCACAGACGAATTCTGTCCGCAACGTAGGTTTCCCCGACACATTCTTATGGATGGAATCGTTTAAGAGACAGTGAGCGCGGCATTCCGGTTGTTCATGCGATGCCGCACTGCGGCAGGAGGAGGTGAACCTGAACAGCCTTGACGAGTACAGGGGGATCATCAGCGACCAGGAACTCCATGCGATCCACCGGAATGCAAAAGGCCTTCACGGCAAGCATATCATGGCCATCAACTCCACCTACCAGGGGGGCGGCGTGGCCGAAATGATATCGTCGATCATTCCTCTCATGAACGATGTCGGCATCGACATGGGATGGAGGATCTTTCACGGCAACCCCGATTTCTTCAGCATCACCAAGAAATTCCATAATGCGCTACAGGGCGAATCCATCCACTTCACCCCGATGAAGCAGCAGCTCTACGAAGAAGCAAGCAGGGATTTTTCCACCTACACCCACATCGATCACGACTGCGTGATCGTGCACGATCCCCAACCGCTCCCGCTCATCAAGTTCAAACGAAAAAAGCAGCCCTGGATCTGGCGCTGCCACGTTGACCTCACCAACCCCAACAACCGCGTGTGGGACTACCTCAAGGGGTTCATCATCAGGTACGACATGATGATCGTCTCCAGCGAGGCATATCTCCGCGAGGATCTCCCCGTCGAGCAGCGCGTGGTTCTCCCGGCAATCGATCCCCTCTCGCCGAAGAACAAGGACCTTCCGCAGGATCTCGTCGACAAGTACCTCGAGAAATTCGGGATCCCCACCGACAAACCCATCATCACGCAGATCTCGAGGTTTGACAAGTGGAAAGACCCGGGCGGGGTTGTCGGCGTGTATCGGAAAGTCAAGGAAGAGGTCGACTGCCGGCTGGTGCTCTGCGGGAGCATGGCGTCGGACGATCCCGAGGGGTTGAGGATCTTCGATGATGTCGAGCGGCAGTGCGGTGCGGCGACGCGTATCTGCGGTCAGTTCCCGGATATCGAAGCGGAGGAAACGGCCGAGACCGAGTGCGTCATTGCCGGCGTGCACGGCGGGGAGGAAGCGGGGGATATCATCCTGATCACCAGCGAAAACAACATCCTGGTCAATACCCTGCAGCGGAGTTCCGACGTCATCATCCAGAAGTCGCTGCGCGAGGGGTTCGGGCTCACGGTGACCGAGGCGCTCTGGAAGGGGCGGCCGGTCGTCGCCTCCAACGTGGGGGGCATTCCGGCCCAGATTACCGACGGAGAGAACGGATTTTTAGTAGACCCCCTGGACGAAGACGGATTTGTCGAGCGCATCATCGAGGTGCTCGATGACCCCGGGCTCGGCGAGGAGGTGGGGCGCCGGGGGCGGCAGACTGTCCGGGAGCGATTCCTGATCACCCGCCTGATCATGGACCATCTCGACATCCTGAACTACACCCTGCGGTAATAGAAAGGCGCCCTGACCACCGGACCCATAGTGGAATGAATGCCGTTTCCCGATCTCCCGAATCCTTCATATACCCCGGGTGCAAAGGTGCGCATCGTGGGATGAAAAGGATGTCCAAGTACATTTTCCTGTTGAAACTGACGGATAAAGGGAGGAATGAACTGAAAAACACGATCAAGTGGATCGATGGGGCGAACCAGATTTTTGACATGTGCTGCAAGGGCAATCTGCAAATCTATCCCGTCATGGGAGAATACGATTTCGTTGCCATCGGGGACGCGCCTGAGGACCGCGATGCCATGGACTTCATCCTCGGCCTCACGGTGCAGGGAGTCGTCACCATCAGCACGCTCAAGGCATTCACGCTAGAAGAATTCGCCGATATCATCGACGATCTCCGTCTTGGAAAGACCCCCATATAACCCGCCCCGACGTCATTTCCTGCCGTAGAGCGCGCAGAGCTCGGCGAGGCGATCCGCCGCATCGTCCCCCGCCTGCGAGGGGAGCACGCGCCAGGCCCAGTTGCCCGAGACGGTGCCGGGGAGGTTCATCCGCCCCTCCGCACCGACGCCCAACACGTCCTGCAGCGGGATGACCACCCGATCCGCGACCGACATCAGCGCCAGGCGGACCACCTCTCTGTGCACGTGCTGCGATGGTACTTCCCGGCCGATGTACCGGGAGAGCCGGTGCCTCTCGCCGGGGCCTGCATCCCCCTCGTACCAGCCGCGAGAGGTGTTGTTATCGTGGGTGCCGGTATAATAGACGCAGTTCCGCTCCACATTGTGCGGGATATGGGGGCTTTCGGGAGAATTCTCGCCAAAGGCAAACTGTAGCACCCGCATCCCAGGAAGCCCGAACTCGCGCATGACCTCGCGCACATCGGCGGTGATGTCACCCAGGTCCTCGGCGATGAGGGGAAGACAGGCAAAATGCCTCTGCAGGGACCGGAGGAACGCGCCCGCCGGGGCGGAGACCCACCTGCCGTGGATGGCTGTTGGTTCTCCTGCATCGATCTCCCAGTACGCGACAAGACCCCGGAAATGATCGATGCGCACCAGATCGAAGAGGGCAAGGTTGCGCGCCACTCGATCGATCCACCACGAGAACCCCGCATTCCGGAGCGCATCCCACCGGTAGACAGGATTTCCCCAGCGCTGTCCGGTCTCGCTGAAGTAGTCGGGTGGCACGCCGGCAACGGTGACCGGATGCCCCTCAGCGTCCAGGTTGAAGAACTCCTGGTGGGCCCACACATCAACGCTGTCATGGTCGACGTAGACCGGCATGTCGCCGATAACCTGTACCCCGCGCATTTCGCAGTGCCTCCTGAGCGCCTCCCACTGCCGCGCAACAAGGAACTGGGAACATTTTTCCCGGGCGATCTCGTCCTGCAGGCGGAGTGCCATCTCCGCACAGGCACCGGGGGCCCGGGTGCGCAGGTCGGGGTGCCAGTGGACCCAGCTCTTGCCCCTGAAATGCGATTTGATGGCGGAAAAGAGCGCATATTCATCGAGCCAGCCTGCGTTCGCTGCGGCATATCGTTCGTATTCAGGAGAGAGCACCCCGTCTTCGATGCACCGCCGGCAGGCGAGGTCGAGGAGCCGGCGCTTGCAATCCAGAACCGCCGGAAAATCGACCCGGTCCCCGGGAAATGAGGGGCAGCCCTCGATCTCTGGGCGATCGAGGAGGCCGTCGTTGCAGAGGAGTTCGGGGCTGACAAGCAGGGGATTGCAGGCGAACGCAGAGGTCGCATGATACGGCGACCACGAACCGCCCGGGTTGACCGGGGTGATGGGCAGGATCTGCCAGTACCGCTGCCCGCCGCGTGCGAGCCAGTCCACAAAACAGCAGGCTCCCGGCCCCATATCGCCGATGCCGAAACCTGAGGGCAGGGACGTGATGTGCGCCAGTATGCCGCATGCTCTCGATGCCATCTGAAACCTTCCGTACCCCTGGTACGGATCCACACCCGTGATAAATCCTCTCCTACCCGGTATGGATCCCCAGGCGGCCGGCGATCCGCTGCAGCCCGTCCACCCAGGCCTTCGCCTCAGCATCTCCCTGCGCCGACCGCTCGCGCTGCGGCGCGAGGTGCACTCGTGCGAGCGCAAACATGATGGTCTGGCATTCGCGGAGATCGGGGCAGAGGGGGAGGGCATCGAGCGAGGCGAAGAGAAGGAGGATGTCATCCATCAGCTCGCGGTTGTCAGGGTTGCGGGCGAGGGCCGCACACATGCGGGAGAGCGCTGTGGAGAATGCACGGTTCAAAGGCACAGGATCCGTCTTTTCCGGAAGGCGGCGCAGTTGTACGGCTACGGGGGCCAGGCGGGCGACATCGATGCGATCGGCGCAAAGCATCTGTGCCAGACGGTCCCCGAGGGCCGCCGCGAGCCAGGTCTCATGGGACGGGGAGAGCCGGACCCGCCCTTTCACGAGCTCCCGGAGCAACGCGGCATGCCGGTCGGCGACGCTCTCGTTTGCGCGATGGAACGACTGCTGGGAGGGATCGAGGAGGTGCTCGAAGATACGCCGGCGCTCATCCCTGCAGAGATCCCCCCAGCTGGATACGCGGAACGGGTACGCCTCCGCGATCAGGCGCACGACCGTTTCCGCATCGCCGCGGTGCAGCGCTCCGGGGAGCTCCGCAGGGTGCGGCATAGAGGGGGGCCCGGCGCCGGCAGCGATCCGCTGATCCGCGCCGAAAAACGCAACAACCATGTAGGTACCTTCGGCGTGCGTGAGGCCGGAGCGGAGGTAGATCCTGCCCGTGGCGAGCGTTCCCACCGCCGACGAGACACACTCGAAGGCTTCATAGCCGACGGTAAAATGGTACCACGCGCCGTCGACGGCGAGCGCGGGGAAGAGGCTGCGCACCGCACCGTGGAGGGCGGCGCGGGGAAGGTCCACAACCGCAGGGCGCACGAAGCGCTCGTAGACCTCCGCACCGTTGCCGCATTCATGAAAATTGCTCTCCGCCAGCGCCAGCGTGGCGAGGAACGCGGGCTCGGGATCCTGCACTCCTGCCTCGCGCAGCAGGTCCATCACCCGCGCCGCGTTCCTGAGCACCTGCACGGCCTCGATGCCGGCGATGTCGTAGAAAAACCATCCGCAGCTCGTCGCCATGAGCATTGCGTGCCGGTACATCTCCATCAGCCTGAGAAGCGCCACCTCCTCGTCGGGGGAGAGGGGGTGCCGGGCATGGGAGGCGAGGTACCGGCGCACGGTATCGGCGTTGCGAACGAGCAGCACTTCGATATAGTCCTCGCACGCGCCCCGGGGATCCTTCACGAGGCGGGGGAGGGCCTCGTCGAGGCAGGATCCGGCCCCGGCACGCAGCCCCTCAATCGCCGCCCTGAGCGGTGCCCGCCACCCCTGCCGGTAGTGGGGATCACCTCCCGTCTGGCACCCGCAGTCGGACCGCCAGCGCTCGATACCGTGGCTGCAGCTCCACGACGTCCCTTCCCGCACCTCCACTTCCCAGGAGGGAGGGTGCCGGTCGAGGTACTCGCCGTAGATGGTGAGGGTGCCCATGCCCTGATCGTCGATCTCCCGGAGGCAGTATGCGAGGGCCATTTCACCGAACCGGTGGTGGTGGCCGAAGGTCTCCCCGTCGGTGGCGACGTGCAGCAGCGGCGCCGGACCGGTGCAGGAGGGCAGGCATCCGCTCAACCGCTCCGCCAGCCGCCTGCCGCTCTTCAACAGGTCGCCAAAAGCGATAGCGTCGGCAATCGGGCGGTTGAAAAAGAAGAGATCGATGGTGCGCCCCGAAGGGAGCATGCAGCGGTAGGGGATCGAGGTGTCGAGACTCCCCCGCGCCACCTCGCACCAGACATCCTCGTCCGGGGGGCGCACCCGTGCCGCCTGGTGCGGGGCGAGAATGGTAAACCGGATCCCCTGTTCGGCCATGAAATCGAGAGTTGGAAGGTCCACCGCCGTTTCCGGGAGCCACATCCCTTCCGGCGCCCGGCCGAACCGGTGCCGGAAATCCCGGCACCCCCAGATCACCTGCATGCGGCGGTCGGATTCGGGTGCGAGGGGCATGATCAGGTGGCTGTAGCACTGGGCGATGGCGCTGCCGTGGCCCGAGAACCTCCTCCTGCTGTCCCGGTCGGCACGGAGCACTGCTGCGTAGACCTCCGGTGCATGCTCCTCCATCCACGCAAGCAGCGTGGGCCCGAAATCGAAGCTGATTTTCTCGTAGTTGCTGACGATATCGACAATTTCTCCCCTTGCATCGAGAATACGCGCCGAATCGTTTGGTGTATAGGCCTCGGCACAGACCCGCTCGTTCCAGTCATGGTAGGGATACGCGTCGTCCTGCACTTCCACCGCGTCAAGCCACGGGTTTTCGCGCGGCGGCTGGTAGAAATGACCGTGGATGCAGATGTAGCGCTCTTCCGCCTGCTGATCACCCGGGTCATGCTCTTCGGCCATATTTCGTCACCTCCCGTATCATACGCCCGCCCCCGTCCGCCTGAGCACCAGCAGCGACAGCGGGGGGAGGGTCAGGACAAGGGAGTGGTCCCGCCCGTGGCAGGCAACCGGTTCCGTGGTGCGCACACTCCCGGTTATCACGCCGCTGCCCCCGAACCGCACCGCATCGCTGTTGAGGACCTCGCTCCACCGTCCGGGCAGGGGAACCCCGACCCGGTAGCCGGACCGGGGCACCGGGGTGAAGTTGCAGACCACCACCAGAGGTTCGGGGCTCGATTTCCCCCGGCGAAGGAAGACGAGGACGCTCTGGTCTGCGTCGGCGCAGTCGATCCACTCGAATCCCTGCGGCTCGAAATCGCATTCGTGCAGGGCAGGTTCGCAGCGGTAGAGCCGGTTGAGCGCGGCAACCCATGCAAATATTCCCGCATGGGCAGGGGTGTTGAGGAGATGCCAGTCGAGGCTCGCTTCGTGGTACCACTCCCGCCACTGCCCGAACTCCCCGCCCATGAAGAGCAGCTTTTTGCCGGGGTGGGTGTACTGGTAGCCCAGCAGGATGCGGAGGTTGGCGCGTTGCTGCCAGTTATCGCCGGGCATCTTATTGAGCAGCGACCGCTTGCCGTAGACGACCTCGTCGTGGGAGAGGGGGAGCAGGAACTGTTCCTTGAATGCGTACACCCTGCTGAACGTGAGGTGTTGATGGGCGTGTTTGCGAAAGAGAGGGTCCTGCGTAAAGTAGCGGAGGGTGTCGTGCATCCAGCCCATATTCCATTTCAGGTCGAAGCTCAGACCGCCGCTGTACAACCTGCCGGTAACCCGGGGCCACTCGCTGGACTCTTCGGCGATACGCAGCGCTCCGGGGCAGCGATCGGCAATATGGCGGTTGAGGGTGCGAAGGAATGCCACCGCTTCAAGGTTCTCCCGTCCCCCGTGCACGTTGGGAAGCCACCTTCCGTCGTCGCGTCCGTAGTCAAGGTAGATCATCGATGCCACGGCATCGACACGCAGCCCGTCGGCATGGTACTGCTCGAGCCAGAACAGCGCGCTGTTGATCAAAAACTGGCGCACCTCGTGTTTCCCGTAGTCAAAGACATAGCTGTTCCATTCCGGGTTGAAGCCCCGGCGGGGATCAGGATGCTCGTAGAGGTGGGTCCCGTCAAAGAAGACAAGAGCGTGGCTGTTGTCCGGAAAGTGGGAGGGGACCCAGTCGAGGATGACCCCGATGTCGTGCCGGTGGAGGGTGTCGATGAGGTGCATGAAATCTTCGGGCGTGCCGTACCTGCTCGTGGGGGCGAAATACCCGCACGTCTGGTAGCCCCACGACCCGTAAAACGGGTGCTCCATTACCGGGAGAAACTCGACATGGGTGAATCCCGCATCGACGATGTGCTCGGCGAGGGGAACTGCAATCTCCCGGTAGGAGAGAGGACGGTCGCCCTCCTCGGGAACCCTCCGCCATGAACCGAGATGGGCCTCGTAGATCGCGAGGGGGGCGCCCGGGTCGTGGCGTCGTGCCCGCGTGCGCATCCATGCCCCGTCCTCCCACCGGTACGCGGGATTCCATACGACCGATGCCGTGCCCGGCGGACCTTCCCAGTACCGTGCAAACGGGTCCCCTCTTTCAGAGGCGTAAGCGTCCTGCGTGGACGCGACGTGATATTTGTACCGGTCCCCCCGGTCGACGCCGGGGACAAAGCCTTCCCAGATCCCCGCATCGCCGGTGCACCGGTGCAGGGGGTGCACGCCCGCGTCCCAGTCGTTGAAGTCGCCGATCACCGAGACCGATGCCGCGGCAGGAGCCCATACGGCGAAGTACGTTCCCCGCTCCCCGTCGCAGGTGCAGATATGGGAACCGAAATGATCGCACAGGCGGGTGTGGCTGCCATGCCTGAACCGGTCGATATCCCGGGCTGAAAACCGCGTCAGATCGCATCCTTCATTCCCCGGAGCACCTCGCATCGATCGCCTCACCGCATGGATGTATTCTGGGGAGTGATTGTGGCAGGTCCCATATGATGCTTCTGCTGCCTGCATGCAGACACGGGGTCGCCGGCAAGAATGGCGAGGACGCGGGGCACGGGAAGACGGGTTTTCAGGGCGATCAACTCGGCGGGGATCCCGAACGCCGCTTCCCGGCGCACGACGCACTCGACCCGTTCGCCCACCTCGATGAGGTGCGCATCGGGGTCGAAGAACCGCAGGATTCGCTGGCCCCACGGGTTCTCCGCCACCGGGTGCAGGGGCCTGAGGTCGGCCTCAAAGACCCTGTCGGCAACGTCGTCGATATCGTCGGTTTCAAAATAGATCTCCATGCGGGGCGCAGAACCCCCGCGGGCCGCTTCCTGCTCCGGCAGAGAGGGTGCCTTCGCATTCTGCCGCAGAACGATGCCCGAAGAAAATACCACCCCTGTGCCGCCGTCGAACACGACCTCCTGCTCCAGCACGGTCCGGTACAGCGACGTCGCCCTGCCGATATCGGCGACAAACAGCACGGTGGAGCGATACTGCAACGCCAGGTCTCTTCCCTCCGGAAATGGAGGGGCGCACGCGGGGATAAAATTTGCTGGCGGCACCTGCACGCAGCCACGGCGGAGAGGTCCTTCACCGGTCCCGCAGCCGCGTGATGGGAAAACGCAGCAGCATCCGCAGGCCGCCGGCAGTGGAGAGGTTGCGCATCTCCCGTTTCACTTCCGCCGCCATTTCCTGCAGGAGGATGTGCTCGGTGACACACCCGCTCTCGTGGACTCTGGAGAGGCGGTAGATCGAGTACAGCCCGATGAAAAAGGCAAAGAAGAAGAAAAAGTCCCAGTGCTGGAGATCCAGGGTTTCGAACGCCACGATGGAGACCGGGTCCTTCCAGGTAAGGATGAGGGAGAGCTCACGGGCGGCGAAGAAATCAGCGCAAAGACCGCCCATGATGGGGGCGATTCCCGCTGCAAGGGAGTTGACCACAGTAGAGCTTGCAAGGTAAGAAGTGGCTTTCCCCTGCGGGGCGAGTTTGAGGCTGATGTTCCCGCTGGCGAGGTTGACGCCAGCGGTGGAGATGCCGATCAGGACGTGGATGGCGATGAGCAGCGGGATGGTGAGGCTGTGGACATCGGGAAGGGTGGTGAAGGTCCATGCGAGGATGCAGACCATGAAGAGCGGCCCGCTCACCTTCAACACCGATTTGTTGGAAAACCTGTCGGCGGCACTCCCCCAGATGCGGAATGATACGACGCTCACCAACTGGCTGAGTACCGAGAACGCGATGACCCAGGTGATCTCAAGGCCGAGCAGGGTGAGCATGTACACCGTGAAGAAGGGCGCGGCCAGGTTGACGGCGAAGTTCCACGAGCCGAGAAATACCAGCAGGTTCCTGAAATTGCTATCCCTGACGGGAGCGGCAAGAAGCCTGGTGAAATGGTGGCTTTCTGCGGGGAGCATCCTCGGCTCGGGCGTCCTCGAAAGGTAGTACACGCCCACAAGCCCTGCGCCGAACCCCACCATGAATACCATCGAGTAGCCGGACGCCAAAGCTCCCGGCATGCGAAGCCCCCATACATCGATAAAGGCGGCCGCACAGAGGCTGAGCATGATGGCACAGATGGTGGAGAGCTTCATCCGCCGGGAGAAGAACTCGCCAAGCCGGTCCTGCGGTATGAGGTCCCGCATCCACGAGTTCCAGCCGCAGTGGGAGATTGCCGAAAAGGTGGCGTACAGGCACATCGAGGCAATCAGTACGGGGATGGCGAGATCCGGCGGACAGACGAAAGGAATGGCGGCGATGGGAACCCAGAAGCACCGCGCCAGCAACGAGTTGAGCACGACGAGAAAGCGCCGGTTTCTCACCTTCTCAACGATATAGATCGCCGGAATCTGGAAGAGTTCCGCGAGCGGGGGAATGGCGGCGAGCAGCCCGATGACCGTATTGGATGCCCCCAGCTCGAGCGCGAACGCCACCAGAAATATCCCCGCGGTAAGGGTGACCATGACCTGCGTGGCCAGCCCGTCCCAGAGCACATAATCGAGGGCTCGTTGCAGCTCGATTCCGCCGAGGGCATCCTTTAAAGGAAAGGCCGTGGCCCCGTTTCTAAAAATATCAAATATCCTGCGGAATCCTTGTTCGATCGCGATCACCCCGGGGTAACTCTGGGTGGCACAAGACAATTTAAAAAGATATGCTTTATGGGTTATCCAGAACGATAATCCTTGAACCCAATGGAATAAAAAATGGCTGTGGTGCATGAAAACCACCCCCGCCGCGGGGCGCCCCGCAGGGCCGCGCAGCAGGGGGAATTGTGGCCCGTCCGGCTCAGGCCAGTTCGGAGCGGACGGTCATGAACACCGGGCCCCGCACATCCACCTTTTTGTTGTTGTCCGTGATGAACCGCATGGCGGATTCCCCGATTTTCACGTTGATGTCGCCGGGGAGTTTCACAATCTTCACCTGCACCGTCGTCTCACCGCCGCAGCGTGCCGCGTCTTCGATGCGTGCGGCGGCAAGGTTGGCGACCGCATCGAGATAGGTGATGGCGGTGGAGGCGCCCAGTTTTCGCACCTCCGCCCACTTGTCGGTGTCCGGGACGCCGAGCACCGAACCCTGGTAGACGAAAATTTCATTGAAACAGGCAGGGCCGAGCAGTCTGGTGTTCGATTCCGGCTCTTCCACGAACACCCTGATCGCGGTGTGCCCGAGAGAGCCCTCCCATACCGCAAACGAGCAGGGGCCGGGCTCGGCGGCATGCGTTGCGGCACCCTCGCGGATGGCAAGGGCAAGGTGCCGTCCCGCAACCGTTGCCGGCTCCTCGCGCAGGCCAACCTGCGCGGCGATGGCGCGATCGGAGAGGGAGTGCGGGAAGAACTGGGGGAAGGTGAGGCGGCGCACGTCGTCGGCCTGATAGGCGAGCATTGCCAGCCGTTCCACGCCGAGCCCGAGGTTCATCACCGGCACCTCGATGCCGTACTCGCCCAGCGCCGAAGGGCTGTACATCCCGAACGTCGCCACCTCCACCCATTCGTGCACCGGGTGGCGTGCGTAGACCTCGGTCTGCGTGTCCGGCATATAGTACTTGGAGCGTTTTTCGTCCGGGAGGAATTTGAAATCGGTGAACCCGAACGCGGAGAGCAGTGCCTCGCTCACCGCCTTGCCCTCCTCGTTGGTGACATCCTCCGCCGCCACCACGCAGGATGCCGAGTGGTAGGTCATCAGGCGGGTGGCGCTCTCCTCCTGCTCGCGCCGGAAACAGCGGTCCACCGAAAAGAGCCGTATCGGGAGGGGCGCATGCTCCCAGAGCGCACCTAAGGAGATGAACCATCCGCTCGTCATGTGGCTGCGCAGGGTCGTCCGCGACGATTCCGGGGCCAGTTCCTTGAATTCAGGAAACACCTCATCGAGGATCCGCAGGGCGACCGCATCGTCAACCTCGAGCACCGATGCGATCTCGTGGGTCAGCTCGTCGCCGTCGATGACCGATTTCTTGTAGGCGTGGAGGGTCTCCCGCATCTTGTTCGCGTGTTCAGTGCTGAGGGCCCGGCCGGTAATGGCGCCGATCCGCTCGATCTGCGCCTGCGCGATCCCCACGTTGGGCCGCGGCAGGCCCCCTAAGTAGAACACCCGGTCGAGCACGGCGCTCGCCTCAGGCCCGAACTGGCGGTAGACATCTTTCTCCTCGATCATCAGGGGGTTGCACGCTTCATCGAACCCCATCGACAGGTACACCTGCCGCAGGCGCTGAATCGTCTCGCTGATCGGGTGGGGGCTCGCGCGCCGGTAGCGCCGGCGCGGGTAGGTGCCCGCAACACCAGGGGGCGTCAGCACCTCCGGACCCGTATACCACGCTGTTTCAAAATCTTCCCGTGACAGTTTCCTGAATTTGTCGGCATCGAACCTCATGGACCTCGCTCCAGACAGACCACGCGTGAGATGGGACGTTGATCGAGCAGGCGATAGTCGCAGTGCTCCGCAATCGCCTCTGCAAACTCCCGCACATGCTCGTGTTCCGGCATGTTCTCCCGTGAAAGCCTTTTTCGACTGTATCCAAGATACATGTATCCCTTGACCTCGACGAAGTCCGCCCCCGAGTCCTGGATCATCCGGGCATAGCCCTCCGCACCGAAATCGTTGAGTCCCTGCACCACGGTTACGCGGATCACCGAACGGCGGGAGGCCAGCGAGGTGAGGCTCTCCTGGAGGAATTCCCAGTAATCGCCCTTCGGCCGGCAGATCCGCAGATACGTCTCGCGGTCCGGCGCATCCAGGGACACGTAGAGCTGGTAGGGCCGGCACCGCTCGAGCACCCAGGGCCTCGTGCCGTTGCTGACCAGGAACGTTGTGTAGCCCTCCCCGTTGAAGAGATCGATCAGCTCGGGGAGGCGGGAGTAGCAGGTCGGCTCGCCGGAGAGGGAGATGGCCACCATAGTGGGGTCGAGCGCCTCGGAAAAGCGCTCCGGCGTGACGTACTGCGAGACCTTGAACCCCGAGAGCGCCTTTTTCTGGAGCGCCGGGACCCTCTCCACGATCTCGGCGGGATCGATCTCCTCCTCCTCAACAACCTCGTGCTCCATCGAGCGCCAGCAGAAGAGGCACCGCTGGTTGCACCGGAGGATCGGCGTCATCTGGACGCAGCGGTGGCTCTCGATGCCGTAGAAGGTGTGCTTGTAGCACATCTCCCCGCCCCGCAGCGTCCGCTTGTTCCACATGCACGGCTTGAGCGCTGCGGAGGAGCGGTCGTTGAAGAACTGGTAGCCCTGCTTTTTGAGGGCCTTACATGCTTCGGAGTGCATCGATACCGAGGGTTTCGAGAGTTTCCCGGAGGGTGTTCTGCGCCGCTTTCACGAGGGTGAGCCGTGAGTCCCGCACCGCACCCCCGCTTTTCAGCACCGGTTCGTACCGGTAGAACTGGTTGAAGAGGTCTGCGAGCTCCCGGGCATAGGTGGCGAGCATGTGCGGTCGTCGCTCTTCAACCACCCTCGCGATCATCACGGGGAAGCGGGCGATGTGCTTTGCGAGCGCGATCTCGTTGTCGGTCGCAAGGTCGCATGCCGCCTCGAACTCCCCTGCTCTGGCGAGAATGCTGCAGGCGCGGGCGTGGGCGTACTGGATGTAAGGGGCGCTCTGCCGCTCGAAGTTCAGCGCCTCCTTCCAGTCGAAGACGGTGCTCTTGTCGGGCGAGACGCGGACGATGTCGTACCTGATGGCACCCACCGCCACCGAACGGGCGATGGCGAGACGCTCATCCAGGTCGAGCTCGGGGCGGCGGACGGTCACCTCCTCGAGCGCCCGTTCGGTGACCTCGTCGATCAGCTCGTCGGCGGAGACGAAGGTGCCCCGCCGCGTGCTCATGGAGCCCTCGGGAAGGGAGACGAACTCGAAATAGACGATTTCGGGCGCGTTCTCCCCGAGCAGCCCGAGTGTGGCAATCAGCTGGGCACCGATCAGCTTGTGGTCGGCGCCGAGCACGTCGATAATATCGTCGAAATTGCTGCCCTTCCAGATATGGTAGGCGAGATCGCGGGCCGCGTAAACCGACGTCCCGTCGCTTCGGCGGAGTACGTAGCGCTTTTCAAAGCCGCACCCGGTGAGATCGAGGGAGAGGACGTCGTCGTGGCTGCACTCGGGCAGGCTCGCGATCCGGTCGAGGGTGGTCTCCATCTGCCCGTTCCGGACGAAATCGCTCTCCCAGATGTAGCGGTCGTGGTGCACGTTGAGCCGATCGAGCGTCGCTTTGATGCCCTCGGCGCACATCGAGACGACATGCCGGAATTTCCCGACGATCTCGGGGTCCCCCTGCTCGATACGCGCCATCCTCCGATCGATCTCGGCGACGATCGCCGGGTCGTCGCCGATCGCCCGGTTGGCGGCGACATAGACGCGGGCGATATAGTGGTCGCCCTTCTCTCCCTCATGGGGTTCGATGGCGAGGGTGTCGAAGCCCCACGAAACAATGGCGATCTGGCGTCCCATGTCGTTAAGGTAGTACTGCACCTCGAGCGGGTGGCCGGCCTTGCGGAATGCTCGGGCCAGGGTATCGCCGATGATCGAGTTCCTGATATGCCCGACATGCAACGGGCCGTTCGGGTTTGCGCTGGTGTGCTCGATGCAGGCAGCCTCCTGCCGCGCAGGGAGCTGCCCGTAGCCCTCGACGAGCGCCGCTTCCGCCGCGCGGCTGGCATACCGGCTGCCGAAGATGAAGTTGATGTAGGGGCCGATCACCTCGACCGTCACATCCAGGTCGTCCAGCGTGCCGGCGATCGCCGCGGCGATATCCTGCGCAATCGCCGCGGGGGCTTTTTTTCGCTCTTTTGCCAGCCTGAACGCCACGGTGGAGGCGAGGTCGGCATGTTCGCCGCCGTCGACGAGCTGCACGTCCTCAACGCCGGTGCTCGCCCTCAGGGCCTTTTCGATCGCTTGGTAGGTCGCTAGAAACATCAGTATCCCGTCCTGTAACGAAGAATTGCTGCAATGCCGCCAAATGCATTGTAGAGCATGGCGCCCTCCTCGAAATCGTCGGAGATGATCCGCACCCCCGTGCTGCTCGCATCCGCCAGTTCGGTCAGCTCATCGATGATGTCGGTCTCATCCGCGAGGTAGAGGGGGGCGCTGCACTTTTCGCAGTTGCCCAGTTCCATGTCGCGCAGGCTCTTTCCGGGCTCGAGCTGGACCGTTCGCTCCTCCGCATAGTCGCAGTTCTGGCACTCGATCCTGACCCGCGCCTTGCGCAGGACCGACGAGAGCAGCAGGGTGTCCACCGCGCCCAGCTCAAGGTTCTTGCGCACGCTCTCCTCACCGTAGGCGGCAACCCCGTCATCCTTGACGAGCTCCTTGAAGAAGCGGTCCATCACCTGCTTCTCCTTCATCACCTCCACGCCGCGCAGGGCGTCCTGCGCCGCGTCCACCAGCTCGGCGAGCCCGCTCTCGTTGGTGTAGGAGACGTCGAAGAGGCCGACGATGCGTTTCTGCAGCTCGTGGTGGAGGAAATCACCGTCCGCGAACTCCTCCTTGGTCGGCGTTGGCCCCCCGATCAGCACCCCCTTGAACCGTTCGAAGAAGTCCTTCTCGGCCAGGAATATTTCGCTCGCCCGGTCGCCGACTTTCTTGTAGAATTCGTTGATGGCGATGAGGCGGAGCCGCTGGAACCGCATCGCCGACTGGCCGCCCTTGCGCTGCTTGCCCGGCACGGTGGAGGTCACCCCCGACATGGGCTCAATGCGGTTGCCGCGCAAAAACCCGATATAGGCTTCCCTGCGGTCGATCACGATCAGCCCGTAGACCACCTTCTCCTCGAGCATCGCCATGAGGGGTTCGAGCTCGAAGTGGGAGCTGCAGCGGTACATGTAGAGCCCCACGGGCTCGGGCGGCTCGATGATGGTGCAGTCAAGGGTGGTGCGGTCTCCGCCGAGCTTGATGGTGCCGCAGAAGACAGCCATGCCGTGCTCGGGCGGCCGGTTGTAGTATTTCAGGCGTGAAAGGATGGAAGAGATGGCGCTCTGGACGTTGGTACGCGTCTGTTTGCTTTTGATGTTGGAGCACTGGCCGAATTCGTCGCGCAGCTGCGAGGTGACATCGGAGATCTGCTTGTCGGGCGGGATGTAGATGGTGATCAGCTCGGTCCCGCTCCCCTCCTTTTCTGCCAGTTTCTCAAGCGTCTTTTTGAACTCGTATTGTTTTCGTGCGGTATCCAGTCCGGTATCTTCAGCCATTCTCCCTATCTCCAGTAAAGAATCATATATTCTTCACGTTCAGGGTGCATTAAAGGTGAGGACGTCTGCGATCACCCGATCATCGACCTCGTCGCAGATGCCATGGGTGCTGTTGAAGGCGATGAAATCCTTCGGTTCACGGGCGCGGTACAAGAGCGCCATCCCCTGATCGAAGGCGATGGCCCGGTCGAGGGGCGCGTGGAAGATGCGCACGGGGCGGCGGCAAAAACGATGCCGGTGAGGAATACCAACCCGCGATGCAATGCTACCACCCGAGACAGCGGCAGATAAGGCAGATGGTCTTTGCATCGACGATAGCGCCGCTGCGGATCATGCCGGGCAGGGCGTCACGCGCCACGCGCACCGGCTCGATCACCTCGTCCTCATCCATGGCGTACTCGCTCGAGAGGGAGAGCTTGCGCGCCTCAAACAGGTGGATGACCTCGTCGGTAAATCCCGGCGTGGTGTAGATATAGCCCCGCGGGGTCAGCGTTTCTGCGGCCATCCCCGTCTCCTCGATCAGTTCCCGGCGGGCGGTCTCCTCCGGCGTCTCGCCCTCGTCCATCGTTCCCGCGGGTACCTCGAGTATGGTGCGGTCGATGGCGTGGCGGTACTGGCGGATGAGGTGGCAGCAGTCCTCCTCGACAGGGAGGATGGCAACCGCACCGCCCGGCCGCACCACCACCCGCTCTTTTTTTCTCCCCCCGGGGAGCGCAACATCGTGCGTCTCGATCCGCAGCCGTTTTCCCCGATAGATCTCCATTACCGCTCCTCCGCGTACGCGATCGGGTCCCGGGCTCCCACCCGCCGGAAGGCCTCCAGACGGTAGAAACAGGAATCGCAGCGCCCGCAGGCGGGGCCGTCGCTGCGGTAGCACGACCAGGTGTGTTCGTAGGGCACCCCGAGATCGATACCGGTGCGCAGGATATCGGCCTTGTTCATGCGGACGAAGGGGGTGATGAGCCGTATGCGTGTGCTGTCCGCCGTCCCCAGATCGATCACGCGCTGGAAGGCATCGATGAACTCGGGGCGGCAGTCCGGGTACCCCGCATAGTCCGATGCCTGCACGCCAATGAAAATGGCATCCGCACCCCTCGCCTCGGCGTACGAGGTGGCAATGGAAAGCAGGTTCGCGTTGCGAAACGGCACATAGGTCGAGGGCATGGCGGTCTCACCCTCCACGTGGTCAGCGATCGCCATCGCACGGTCCACGAGGCTGCTGCCCCCGATGCGGGCAAAATAGGCAAGACTGATCTCGAGAAATTCCTCGGCGCCGAGCAATTCCGAGATTTTCCGGGCGCATTCACGTTCACGATTCTCGGTGCGCTGGCCGTAGGCCATATGGAGGGCGTAGACCACATAGCCCATGTCCCGCGCAACATACGCGAGGGTGGAGGAATCCATCCCTCCCGAGAGCAGGCAGACCGCCTTCATCATTTTACCCCGATGATTTTGTGCAGCTGCACCTGCAGGCGCACGGGCAGGTCGTGCTCGAGAATATACGCGGCGATCGCCGCCACGTCGCTGCCCGCAACGGGGGTAATGATGATCCCGGGGCCGGGCGGTATGCGGGCGATGACGCCGCTCGCGTACGCCAGATCGGCGGGCCCGCTCACCACGAATTTCACGCAGTCCCGGGCCGTCAGGTACGCGAGCAGCGAGGTGTCGCTCGCCTCGCCGGATGAGGGGCATTTGACGTCCATGCAGATGGCGGCGTACTCCTGAAACGGCCGGACGTCGATCGTCCCGTTCGTCTCTATCTCCACGTCATAGCCGTCTGCCCCAAGCCTCTCCAGCAGGAGGAGGAGCTCGTCGGCCTGGAGCAGCGGTTCTCCTCCGGTGATGCAGACCCGCCGCCTGCCGAGCCGGCCGATATGCGCAGCCACCTCCTCCACCGTCATATCGGCCCCCCCCTCGCGTGCGTACCGGGTATCGCACCACGCGCAGTCGAGGTTGCAGCCAGCAAGACGGACAAACACGCTGGTGCATCCCTGATTGAGCCCTTCGCCCTGAATGCTCCTGAACAGTTCACTGATCTTCATAGGTGCACTCGGCATAGCAGCTCGTGGATTCCCAGACCCGGATCCGGGTCACGCGTGCATCGAGGTTCTGCGTGCGGCAGGCATCGTTGATCGCCTGTGCGATCACTGCGGCAAGGAGCTCGCTCGTCGGGTCGCCGTCCGTCGTGACGACCTCCTGGAACCGGGAGAGGCACTCGATCATGGGGTCGTCGACGTTGAGGATCACCTGGTGATCGAACCGCCGGACGACCTCCTTGATGCAGTTGTAATCGACGAGAATCCGGGTCGTTTCATCCACCCGGCCCTCCATCCAGACCTCAACCCGCCACTGGTGGCCGTGGAGCCGGAAGCATTTGCCAGCATAGTGGAGGAGACGGTGGCTGGCTTCAAAATACGCTTCCTTATATATTCGGGAAATCATTGTACACTGTTCGCCAGCCGCGCATATAAGACATGAGCCTGCTGGGACCGCATTCGGGCAGAAATCGATGATTCTCACCGCGACATCCGCGCCTTTCGGGCGCGGCGCCGATGCACCGTTCGCGGGGGGAGGCCACAATATATAAATCATTCCCGAACGAAAATTATTACCTCAAAGAGGTCAGCCCATCTCATTGTGAAATAGAATTTTGAGGGTATATAATGGGAAAAGGAAAATTTGCAGCCAGAGCCTGCAAGCGTGACGCAAAAAAGCGCAGATGGCGAGACGTGAACTACTCGCGCCGCCAGCTTGGCCTGGATATTAAGTCGGACCCGCTCGAGGGAGCACCGCAGGCACGCGGGATTGTGCTCGAGAAGGTGGGTGTGGAAGCGAAGCAGCCGAACTCCGCGATCCGCAAGTGCGTGCGCGTGCAGCTGATCAAAAACGGACGCCAGGTCACCGCATTTGCCGTGGGCGACGGCGCAATCAATTTCATCGACGAGCACGATGAAGTGACCATCGAGGGGATCGGCGGCAGACTGGGCCGTTCAAAGGGAGACATTCCCGGGGTGCGGTTCCAGGTGACCGCGGTCAACAACGTGTCGCTCCGGGAAATGGTGCTCGGACGCAAGGAGAAACCGCGCAGGTGATGCACATGACAGATGCAGAACAGACCGTAGATGCCGGAGAACAGCAGGAACCGCTGCCGCAGAACCTCCTCTTCAACCGCTGGGATATCAACGAAGTGCAGATCAAGGACCCCGGACTGGTCAGGTACGTCAACCTCCAGTCGATGATCGTCCCGCACTCCTGCGGCAAGCTCGCAGGAACACAGTTTGCCAAGAGCGAGATGCTCATCGTCGAGCGCCTCATCAACAAGCTGATGCAGACGGAGCACAATACCGGTAAAAAAGGGCTTACCATCCGCATCGTGAAGGAAGCATTCGAGATCATCCACAAAAAGACCAAGAAGAACCCTATCGAGGTGCTGGTGGATGCCATCGCCAATGCGGGCCCCCGCGAGGAGACCGTGCGCCTGAAGTACGGCGGCATCAATGTGCCCAAATCCGTGGACACGGCACCCCAGCGCAGGGTCGACTCGGCCCTCACCTTCATCAGCCGCGGGGTGCGCAACGCCTCCCACAAGTCGAAAAAATCGGTCAGCGCATGCCTCGCGGATGAGCTCATTTCTGCGGCGAACGCGGACACACGCTGCTTCTCGGTGAGCAAGAAAGAAGAACGCGAACGCGTGGCCAAATCCGCCAGGTAGACCATAATAACTCTCTTTTTCAGGTGATTCCAATGACAAGACGGAAAAAGATGGTTGAGCGAGTCACCACGCTGATGGACAAGCCGGAGCATATCCGCAACATCGGCATCGTCGCTCACATTGATCACGGAAAGACAACCCTTTCAGACAACCTGCTCGCAGGAGCGGGCATGATCAGCGAGGAGCTCGCCGGGCGCCAGCTCTTCATGGACTCGGACGAGGAAGAGCAGGCCCGCGGCATCACCATCGATTCGAGCAACGTCTCGATGGTGCACGAATACGGGGGAGAGGAGTACCTGATCAACATGATCGACACTCCCGGGCACGTCGACTTCGGCGGGGACGTGACCCGCGCCATGCGCGCCGTCGACGGTGCCGTGGTGCTCGTGGACGCCGTGGAGGGGACCATGCCCCAGACCGAGACGGTGCTCCGCCAGGCGCTCAAGGAGGGCGTCCGCCCCGTGCTCTTCATCAACAAGGTGGATCGGCTCATCAATGAGCTGAAGGTCGACGAGATGGAGATGCAGATCCGCCTGGGCAAGGTGATCGACAAGGTCAACAAGCTCATCAAGGGCATGAACGAGGAGGCCTACAAGGCCGGCTGGAAACTGGATGCGGTCGACGGCACGGTGGCATTCGGCTCTGCTCTCTACAACTGGGCGGTATCAGTTCCTTTCATGAAGAAGAGCGGGATCTCGTTCAAGGATGTCTATGAAAAGTGTACAGCCGGGGACATGAAGTACCTCGCCAAGAACAGCCCCCTGAGCGCGGTCGTGCTCGACATGGTGGTCCGGCACCTGCCCAACCCCAGCGATGCGCAGAAGCGGCGTATCAACATCATCTGGCACGGGGACAAGGAGACCAAAGAGGGCAGGGCCATGCTGAACTGCGACCCGAACGGTCCGGTCGGCCTCATGATCACCGACATCTCCTTCGACCCGCACGCCGGCGAAGTCGCCACCGGCCGTCTCTTCTCCGGGAAACTGCGCCGCGGCACGGAGGTGTACGTAATGGGCTCCGCCAAGAAGGCCAACCGCCTCACCCAGGTGGGCATCTTCATGGGCGCCGAGCGTATCGAGGTCGAGGAGCTGCCGGCAGGCAACATTGCGGCGGTCACCGGCCTCAAGGACGCCATTGTCGGATCGACGGTCACCACGCTCATGGAGATGACCCCATTCGAGTCCCTCAAGCACTACAGCGAGCCGGTCATGACCGTCGCCGTCGAGGCGAAGAACATGAAGGACCTGCCCAAGCTGGTCACCGTGCTCCGTCAGGTGGCAAAGGAGGACCCGACGGTCGCGGTCACCATCAACGAGGAGACCGGCGAGCACCTGATCTCGGGCATGGGTGAGCTGCATCTGGAGATCATCACCGGCCGTATAAAGCGCGACAAGGGCGTGGAGATCGTCACCTCGCCGCCGATCGTGGTCTACCGCGAGACCATCACTGGCACCGCGGGCCCGGTGGAGGGGAAGTCGCCCAACCGCCACAACCGGTTCTACATCGAACTCGAGCCCATGGACCCGAAGGTCGTGGAGCTCATCAAGAACGGCGAGGTCTCGATGAACATGCCCCAGCTCGAGCGCAGGGATGCCCTCGTCGCTGCTGGGATGGACAAGGATGAAGCCAAGAGCATCAAGGCCATCGAAGGCTCCAATATGTTCATCGACATGACCAAGGGTATCCAGTATCTCAACGAGACCATGGAACTGGTGCTCGAGGGCTGGCGCGAGGCACTTGCAGGCGGACCGCTCGCCGACGAGCTGGTGCAGAATGTCAAGATCCGCCTTATCGATGTCAAGCTGCACGAGGACGCCATCCACCGGGGCCCGGCGCAGGTCATCCCTGCCGTGCGTGCGGCAGTCAAGGCAGGCATGCTCATGGCAGGCGATTCGCTCCTCGAGCCCATGCAGAACATCCAGATCACCGTCCCGCAGGATCACATGGGCAGCGCCACCGGCCAGATCCAGGGGCGCCGCGGGCAGGTCTATGACATGCAGTCCGAGGGCGACACCGTCACCATCGTCGGCAAAGCGCCGGTTGCGGAGCTCTTCGGGTTCGCCGGCGACGTGCGCTCGGCGACCGAGGGGCGTGCCATGTGGAGCACCGAGTTCGCCGGCTTCGAGACCGTCCCGCAGAACGCCCTCAACGATGTCGTGCGGGATATCCGAAAACGGAAGGGCTTAAAAGAGCAGATCCCGAAACCGGACGATTATCTGGCCTGACCTTTTTCCCACCCCGTCCTCAATTTTTTCTGCCCTGACGGGCAGTATCGTTTTTTCCCCGGCTTCCCGCGCTTGACCCCCCTCCGGTGATGGCGAGGATTATATATTTGGCCAATTATATAAGCACCCATATCTCTGCATGGAGGATGTGTATGACGAAATTCAAGGAAACAATGGAAAAAATGAAGCAGATGTCCGATGAAGAGCGGGCAGCGGCGGTGGAGAACCTCAGGTCGATGTGCATCTGCCCGACGTGCCCGACCTACAACGAGTGCGCGAAGAAAAAGGACGAACTGCTGTTCTGTGCGACTGGAAAGAGCTTCATGTGCATCCACTTCGAGAAGGAATGCCTCTGTCCGGGGTGCCCCGTCACCCGGGAGCTGGGCCTGAACAACATGTATTTCTGCACCCGCGGGTCCGAAAAGGCGCAGCGCTACGAGCACACCATCTGGGGCGCCGAGATGAAATAATTAAAAATAATCGTCTGGGCACCACATTCACTCAAAATATTTATTTTTCACGATCTGGCCCCGAACTGAGCGATATAGAAGAACACCCCCCACGCGACAAGGAGAGCGGGCGCAGCAAAGGCCAGGATCGCTGCAGGTTGCATGCCAAAGTTGGTGCGTGCCGCAAGAGCGAATGCTGCTGCAGCAACCAGGAAGGCGGAGAAATGCACCGGACGGCGTTCGAAGCGTTTCCCGGTGGAGATCCCGCCCCTGATTTTTCTGTCCCGGAAAGGGGCGAACGGGCTGCACCCCGAGAGTGTGCAGCAGTCCTCGACGATATGGAGCACCCCTCCCGCTACAAGCCCCGCCATGAACAGGAGCGCCACCGGGTCCCAGCGGTCGAGCAGCGAGAGCGCGACCCAGATGGCGAGGGAGAGGAGCACCGAGTACACGCCCACCCCGAAGAGCGTATGGAGCGATTTGCGGTGCGCAGGGTTGAAGGAGTATCCCAGTGCGCCATAGATCGCCCGCATGAGAGGGATAATCAGGGGGCGCATGACGGCCCCGAAGATGCGGGAGACGCCGTTGTTATGGTGGATCTTCGAATCCTTTGCGTCGGTGTCGGGCAGGAGCGCCCCGATGGCGACGCCGCCGCAGAGCACGGCGATCTGCGGGGCATTCTCCGGCAGCCAGGGCGCCAGCAGGACGAGCATCGTGCCGAGGGAAAGCGAGAGGTGTTCAGTGCCCTTCATGCACCATAGGTACTCGCGACGGCCCGAAAAAGATCGTGACACTTTTCTGCCGACCGCGCCCCTGCCCCCCTCACGCTCTCGCACACCGCCCGCAATCAGCGGCACCCATGCCCGGCGGCACAATGCGGTCTTCCCTGCAGCACGATTTCAAAAAACATTTCCCGGAGCGGGAGAGAGGGCGCAAGAATGGAGTGGATGAGGGTTACCGCCACCGTTCATCCCGCCGCCGGTCGTCGCGTCTGCGGTCACCGTCATCGTCATCGTCACCGTCATCGTCATCATCGTCGTCATCATCGTCATCGTCGTCATCATCGTCGTCATCGCGCCAGCGGTCGTCATCCGGATCCCGGGTCGGCTCCCCGGTCGGCTCCTCGGTGGGCGGTGCGGTCGGCTCCTCGGTCGGATCGGTGGGCGGCGGTGCGGGTGCTGTCACCGTGATGTAGCCCTCCCTGGTCCGGGCGATGCTCCCGAACTCGTTTCCGGCGGTCAGGGTCACCGTGTAGGTGCCGGGCACGGTATACTCGTGCACTGGATTCCGGTCCGCCGAAGCCCCGCCGTCACCAAACTCCCACGCCCACGAGGTGGGACTGCCGCTCGAGAGGTCGGTAAACGAAACGGTCAGGGGCGCTTCACCGGAGGTGGCATCGGCGGAAAATTCCGTCTGCGGAGGTACCGGCGGTTCGGTCACCGTGATGTAGCCGTTTTTTATCTTCCCATATCTTTCACCATCCTCATCCTCAATATGCAGGTACACCGAATAGGAACCGGGGCTCGTATACACGTGGGTCGGGTTCTGCTCGGTCGATATAGCCCCGTCACCGAACCCCCATGACCATCTGCCGGCGACTGCCGGGGATGCATCGCTGAACTGCACGGTCAGGGGAGCGGATCCTTCCCGCACGCTGGCATGAAAATCACAGAGCATGTCGGTTTCATCGTCGTCGGAGGAGGTGCTTCGGGTCGGTGCAGGCGTCCGGGTCGCGGTCGCGGTGGGGGTCGCGGTGGGGGTCGGG